>SL_5KL_010_SEDDRAFT_10000001_pt1 | contig 151513 bp, 137 predicted proteins | sample SodLakKL_010_SED_FD_9118 | JGI IMG/M metagenome (IMG submission 9118)
CACGTAATTTTTGTTTTATATGTGTTCGTTGTCTCGCTCCGCTCGGCAGAGTTTTGATTATTGTTTTTTGTTATTTGTAAATTTCAATTTAGAAATTTAGGGTATAACTTATAATTAAAAGAAAAAAACTACGAAACGTATAAGCCACTATTATGAAAACCAACAATTCAATCAGCAGCAGTCAAATAGAATTAATGTCTCCTGTCGGAACTTACGAGTCATTGATGGCAGCATTGGAGGCAGGTGCTGATTCCATTTATTTTGGTATCGGGAAGTTAAATATGCGATCGCGCTCATCTTACAATTTCACCCTTGATGATTTGCAAAAAATCTCAAAAATATGCAGAGAGCAAAATGTTAATACTTACCTTACTTTGAATACAGTAGTTTTTGACCATGAAATAGCTGAGGCAAAAATGATAATAGATAATGCCAAAAGTTTTGGCATATCAGCAATTATTGCATCAGATCCTGCTGTTATGGAGTATGCTCGCGAGCAGGATATGCCCGTACATATATCAACTCAATGCAATATAACCAATTTTGAGTCGGTAAAATTCTGGGCGCGTTATGGTGATGTTATGGTTATGGCCAGAGAGCTTACTCTCCAGCAGGTGGCTGAAATAGTTAAACAAATAGAGAAGCAAGAGATTAACGGCCCTTCCGGTAATTTAATAAAAATTGAAATTTTTGTTCATGGAGCTTTATGCATGGCTGTTAGCGGAAAATGTTATTTGAGTCTTGACAATATGAACTATAGTGCTAATCGTGGTGCTTGTCTGCAGCTTTGCCGCAGGTCATATTTAGTTACCGACAAAGAAGAAGGTTTTGAATTGGAAGTTGATAATCAATATATTATGTCACCCAAAGACTTATGCACTATAGATTTTCTTGACAAAATCATTGAATCCGGCGTAAAAGTTTTTAAAATTGAGGGAAGGGGGCGATCGGCTGATTATGTAAAAATTGTTACCCAATGTTATAAAGAAGCCATTGAAGCTATAAAATATGGTTCATACAACAAAGAAAAAATTGAAAAATGGCAAAAAAAGCTGGGAACTGTTTTTAATCGTGGTTTCTGGGATGGTTATTATCTTGGTAAAAAAACGATAGAGTTGGCTAAGCAATATGGCTCACAAGCAACCAGGAAAAAAGTATATATTGGAAAAGTAACCAACTATTTTTCCAACATTAAAGTAGCTGAAATTACAATGGAATCGCATGACTTATCCATAAATGAGTCAATAATGATAATTGGTCCAACAACCGGTGTTGTAGAATTAGATGTAACTGAGATAAGAGTTGACCTTCAACCTGTGAAAAAAACCCGGAAAGGCGAAGTTTGCTCAATTCCTGTTCCGAAGTTGGTCAGGCGAGGTGATAAGATTTACAAGCTTGTTGCTTCTGATAATATTACTGACATTGAAAAATGAAAAAACGGATAATAAAAAATCACAATAAAACCTGCTTAACAATAACAGAAAATTATTTAATCTTATCAAAACCTTCACCATAAACACCCATTACTTTCGATACAGAGATAAATGCCTCAGGGTCAATTTCCTTTATGGTTTGAAACACCTGTGCTGTTTCATAACGACGAACTACTGCCATAATTACAGAGACATCTTTTTTTGTGTACCATCCCTTTCCATTGAGAAGAGTTACACCTCGACCAATATTATTTGCTATATGCTCGGCAATTTCATCTTGCTTTTGAGAAAAAATAAACAACTGAACACTCTGCCTGTGACCCATAAGAAACATGTCGATGGAGTATGATGCAACCGCAAGCATAACATATCCATAAACTATGGTTTCAATTGACCGAAATATAAAATATGAAGAGGCTATAATAACCACATCACATAACAAAATAACCTTGCCATGGCTTATATTTCTGTATTTGTTAATTATAACAGCCAAAATTTCTGTGCCACCTGCACTTCCACCTCTTGTAAAAATCATGCCAATGGAAACCCCTGCCAAAATACCTCCAATGATAGCAGACATAAAACGGTCATCAACCACCGGTTCTGTTATATAATATTGAAGCAAACCAAGGAAAAAAGATAGCACTGCAACACCATATATGGTCCGAATACCAAAACCTATACCAATACTTTTTATTCCGAATACCAGTAAAATAGCATTTACTACAAGCAATGTAACACCAACCGGTAAGCCGGTTGAATAATAAACTACAGCTCCTACACCCGTTATACCACCACCAACAATTTCTGATGGCAAAATAAAAGCTGTCCATGCAATAGCATTTATAAATAAACCAAAAGTAATGATAGAATAAGATTTCAATGTATTTAATACCCGGTGCTTTCCAGTAGATTTTTTCATCTGTATATATTTAAAATTCTTATTTTATTATCTCGCAACAGCTAACAAGTAGGGGTTTTTTAAATTATTAATTAACTAATCCGCAAATCAATAAATTAAATTCTATCATGCACTTTATCATCCATACTCAAAACTCACAACTATTTGTCACCCGTTATTATTTGACATTTTTCTCACAAAAAACTCGTTCAAATATTATTACAGGAATAACCTTAAATAATAAAAAAACTAATCCTATTATAAATATGGGTTAAATTGATTTCCGGTGGAAAATACTTTACGAAAATAATACTTCTTTCACCCCCTACCCTATAATGCTACAAAAGCAGCTGATTGCCAAAAACACATATTAAGCAAATCGCAAAATTACATTATTTTTGTTATAATGAAAATAGTTATAATAAAAAGTAAAAATCATTAATGAAGTTAAATTTTCTTATTTATATTTACTTTTAAAAAATATTCTTAATATTATTTCTTAAGAAGAGATTAAATTATACCAAAATCAAATTTTTAGTTATTAAAAATCATATTATAAAAAATATTTTAAATAAAATACTTGACATTTTTAAAGTAATGTTTTATTTTTACCATTATTTTCAAAAAAAATTCTACAAAAATAAGATTTATACTAATTAAAAAATTATTAGGTTTGTAGGATACAAAAAACAATTAAAAACAAACAAAACTTTTTAATCATGGCAGGAGTAAACAAGGTTATTTTAGTTGGTAATTTAGGGGCAGACCCTGAGGTAAGATCACTTGAAAGTGGCACAAAAGTTGCGAATTTCAATATTGCCACTACAGAAACTTTTAAAGACAGAAATGGTGAAAAACAGGAAAAAACTGAATGGCACAGAATTGTTTTATGGAGGGGTCTGGCTGATGTTGCTGAAAACTTTTTAAAAAAAGGCAGGCAAATTTACATTGAAGGACGTCTAAGAACAAGACAATGGGAAGATAAAGAAGGGGTTAAAAAATACACTACAGAAATTTACGGTGATAATATGGTAATGCTAGGAGGAAAACCGGGTGGTGAACCGCCTCCAACTTCTAAAGAAGAAATTACCGAAAAAGAACCCCCTGCACATGAAACTGATGACGATCTTCCATTTTAGTTTTTTTCGGTTTTGAAGATTGTTTAATAAGCAAGGTTAAATGAATAATATAACCTTGCTTATTTTATTATTAATAAGATCAATAATATTATATAAAAGCATAATTATTTTTATTTAATTTTGTATAATTATTTCTAAAACTAAACTATTAGACAAAAAAACTAATAAAAAACAGTATTATATGAAAAAGATACTTCCTTTATTTTTGATCTTGTTATTTATTGCAAATAGTTTGTTTGCTGATGATGATAGAGTAAGGATGCGTCCACAAGACAGGTTTATTTTTGATGCATTCTTTGATATATGGCAAGATGTGCCTGATGGTATGGATTTAGAGTTTTACAATCGAGGCATAAACATTTCACTTTTCCGGGATTACCCGCTTGGATATAGCAATTTCAGCATAGCACCCGGAATTAATTTTTCAAGCCACAATATGTATAGCGATCATTGGTTTAAGTATGATGATGGAAAATTCGACTTTATTTCCATAAAAGAAAAAGGATTGAGTTATGATAACAACAAAATTAGTCTGAACTATATTGATATACCGGTTGAATTTAGATACCGTACCAGACCCCACAGAGATATGCCTCATCCTTTTCGTATATCAGTAGGTGCAAAATTAGGATATTTAATTCAAGCCCATACAAAATATGTAGGTGATGTTTATTTAGATAACAATGGTTCTGAAAATACCCGTGAAACAAAAATAAAAGAATATAATTTAAACAACATTGAAAGTTGGAGGTATGGCCTTACAGCCCGTATAGGATATGGTTATGTGAATATTATTGGGTATTATCCTCTAAACAGAATTTTTAAAGATAATTTGGGCAAAGACATGTATCCAATCAGTATAGGAGCATCTTTTATAATTAATTAATTAATTTAATTAATTGTTTGGATCCAAATCTGCAAATGTCAGAGCTATAATAATACCCATATAAAAAAATTAAACGCTTCAATATTTTACAGCTTATTTTAACAGGCTTAGGCAGTTAACTTCAAAGAGGTGGGATTAGTTATAAAAATTTCCGACGGTTTTTGAAAATAATCTTTTACTCAAATTCTCTATAGTTTATTTATCGTTAAGTGTTAAATTTTTATCTTAATAAAAAATATAATAACAACATCAAAGAAACCCCCAACAAATAGCCTGCTAAAACCTGGCCAACAGAATGCGAATTTAGTTTTAAGCGGCTGCTTCCTACAAAGCCTGAGACCAGTATGGAAGCTATTATCAAAAAGAAAAGATCTGTTTTAAAAAAAAATGTAGTAGCCAGCAGCAAGCCTGTTAGTCCACCCATAGAAACCATGTGCAGGCTTATTTTCCATTTTAATGTTATAAATAAGCTGATTATTACCAGGAATGTGGCTCCCAAAAAATAGAAATGTATAAGTGAAGGTAAATTTGCCTGCCTTAGAATATAATAAGTAAAAAAATAGAAAAAGACTCCGGCTATAAGAGGCAAAATACGTTGGCTTTGTTCATTAAGCTGCAAACTGTTTATAAAACCAGTTTTTTTCATAATTATAATAGTCAGCAGAGGGGCAATTGCCGTATTAACAAAAATTATAAATATTATAATATTTTTTGCTTTTGCGGGTAATACATAAGCTATAAAAGTATCTATATTGAAAAGTATTAGTACACTGATAGTGGGGATAATAAGAGGGCTGAAAACTACAGAAATTATTTTTGCAATTCGAACTTCCATAATTACTAAAATGGATTATTGAATATTTATATTAACGAGGCTGCCCTTACATTTAAGCTATAAAATTATTTTAAACCAATTCTTTTCTTAACCTTGCCACAGGAATACCAAGTTGCTCTCGATATTTTGCCACTGTACGCCGTGCAATATTATAACCTTTTTCTTTTAATATACCTGTAAGTTCTTCATCAGTAAGAGGCTTTTTTTTATCTTCGTTATAAACACAATCTTGTAGTATTTTTTTCACCTGTCTTGTGGATACTTCCTCCCCACTGTCTTTCTGCAAGGATTCTGAAAAGAAAGTTTTAAGCAAAAAAGTTCCAAATGGTGTTTGAACATATTTACTATTGGCAACTCTTGAAATAGTGGATATATCCAACCCTACAATATCAGCTATATCTTTAAGTATCATAGGTTTAAGCAGGGTTTCATCGCCTGTCAGAAAATAATCACGTTGATAATCCAATATTGCCTGCATTGTAACTAATAATGTATTTTGTCTTTGCTTAATGGCATCAATAAACATCTTTGCTCCATCAAGTTTTTGTTTCACAAACATCATAGCTTCTTTATGGCGGGAATTTTTTTTGTTTTTGTCTTTTGCCATTCTTTCCAGCATATTAGCATATGTAGAATTTATACGGAGCTCAGGAGCATTTTTTGAGTTAAGGGTAAGTTCCAACTCACCATCATTAATATTAACAATAAAGTCTGGAATGATATATTGAGGTTTTTTTTCATACTCAATGACAGAATCTCCGGGTTTTGGATTCAGTTTTAGTATTTCTTCAATAGCATCTTTAAGTTCTTTATCAGAAAAACCATGCTTCTTCTTTATTTTCTCATAATGCTTTTTTGTAAAATCATTGAAACTTTTTAAGACTAACTTTCTTGCATTTTCTAATTCCGGTTTGCAAGATGATTTCCGATTGAGTTGTAAAAGCAGGCATTCTTGCAGATCCCTGGCGCCTACTCCGGGAGGGTCAAATTCTTGTATTTGGTGAAGAAGGCTCAATATTTCCTTAAAATCAGTTTTTATATTATGAGTAAAAGCCAGGTCATCAATCAATGCGCGAATGTCGCGTTGCATATATCCTGAATCATCAATATTCCCTATTATATGTGAAGCAATAAGGTATTCTCTGTCATTTAATTTATTTAATCCTAATTGCGAAAGCAAATAATCCTGAAAGCTAACAGATGAAGAAAATGGAATATCCATTTTCTCATCATCATCTGTTGAACTATTTTGAGTTTTCAGTTTATAATAAGGGATATCATCGTCATCATCAATATAATCTGATATATCAAATTCGTTATCATGCCTGTTTTCTTCGTCATTTATCCCGCTTTCATCATCTTTTGGTTCCAAATCAGGCTCTTCTTTGCTTTGGCTATCAGTGTCGTCTGTATCCTGATTACCTTCTTCCAGTGCGGGGTTTTCCTCGATCTCCCTTTTGATACGTTCATCCAGCATCACAGTTGGCAATTGCAGAAGCTTCATCAGCTGAATCTGCTGTGGTGATAACTTTTGAAGAAGCTTTTGTTGTAAGCTCTGTTTTAACATTAGTATTATTAAATTGAATATTTATACAAAGATGATGATTTCTGTTTACCCTGCAAGTTATAAAAAATTTTGATGTAAATTTCAATAAAAACTAAAATTCTGCATTCATTGGAGCCCTGGGAAAAGGAATAACGTCTCTTATATTTCCCATGCCGGTGATAAATAACATTAGCCTTTCAAAACCCAGGCCAAAACCACTATGAGGAGCTGTTCCAAATTTTCTTGTTTCAAGATACCACCATACATCATTAGGATCTATACTCATTTCTTCTATACGTTTTGAAAGTTTGTTGTAATCTTCTTCACGCTGTGAACCACCAATAATCTCTCCTATTTTAGGAAAAAGAACATCAAGAGCTCTGACAGTTTTATCATCGTCATTAAGTTTCATATAAAAAGCCTTAATATCTTTAGGATAATCAGTCAAAATAACCGGTTTATGAAAATGTTTTTCAACCAGGTATCGTTCATGTTCAGATTGTAAATCAACACCCCAGGAAACAGGAAATTCAAATTTTTCTCCTGACATTTCCAATATTTCAATTGCTTTGGTGTATGTAAGACGTTCAAATTGATTTTCTACAACAAAATTAAGCCTTTCAAGAAGTTTTTTATCATACATTTTTTGCAAAAATTCCAGATCGTCTATACATTTTTCAAGTATATAGCTAACAAGATATTTAAGGAAATCTTCTGCTAAGTCCATGTTATCATTTATTTCAAAAAAAGCCATTTCAGGTTCTATCATCCAAAACTCAGATAGATGCCTTGCAGTGTTAGAGTTTTCAGCCCTGAAAGTAGGGCCAAAAGTATAAACATTGGAAAGTGACATTGCCCCAAGCTCTGCTTCTAACTGTCCGGAAACCGTAAGGTTTGTTTCCTTGCCAAAAAAATCTTTCGAAAAATCAACAGAACCGTCTTTTTTGCGCGGAATATTATCCAAATCAAGGGTTGTAACCCTAAACATAGCACCGGCACCCTCACAATCGCTACCGGTAATTATTGGTGTGTGAAGATAATAAAAGCCATTGTCGTTAAAATATTTATGTATGGCAAATGATAAAGCATGGCGAATCCTAAGCACTGCGCCAAAAGTATTAGTACGTGGACGCAAATGAGCTATTTCACGCAAAAATTCAAGAGAATGACCTTTTTTCTGAAGTGGATATTTTTCCGGATCTGCTTCTCCATATATTATTATATCATCAGCTTGTATTTCATAAGCTTGACCCTTTCCTGCTGATTCAACCAAAAGCCCATTTACCGAAATACAAGCTCCGGTGGTAATTCTTTTAAGCAAATCATCATTATTGAAAGTTGCAACATCAACAACAATCTGTATATTATGTATTATAGAGCCGTCGTTTAAGGCTATAAATGCAATATTTTTATTACCCCTGCGTGTACGAACCCATCCTTTAACATTTACTTTCTTGCCAAGAAGATCACTGCAATCGCCTTTAAGCAATTCGGCAATCATAGTTCTTTTTAAAGTTTTCATTAATTCTGATTTTGTAATTAAAATTAAAATAAAATGGTTGTAATAATTTTTAATATTATTACCTAAATATTAAATTATAATAATATATCTAAAACTATTAGATTAAGTACCAGATTTTGGTTTTAAACTGCAAAAATATAATAAATAACAAACTATTTGTAACACAAAACCTATATTCATTATCATAAATATTCTATTATATTTTTACAAACAAGTAAATAGTTTACAAAATACTTGTCAATTAAATAATAATCAATATTATTTTTTGAAATCACAGGTAGCAAAACAATTTATTATTAAAAAATTTTTAATTTAGCCTTACATAATCATATCTACATTTCAAATTCAAAATTATCGAAAAAAACTTATAAATGAGTGCTACAATATTTATAATAATATTAACCAGTATTGTATCGGTTACTGCTTTTAATAACCAGGCAATTTTTGACCGGATGAAGTTTAACGCTTTTCTAATCAGACAAGAAAATTCCTGGTATCGTTTTTTATCCTATGGGCTGCTTCATGCTGATTGGGTCCATCTTATAATTAACATGTTTGTTTTGTTTTCATTTGGAAGAATAGTGGAAACATATTTTGAAAATTATTTAGAAGGCAGTGCTATACCATTCTTTTTAATAATATATGTAGGAGGTTTGATATTTTCAGTTATTGCATCATACTTAAAACATAAAAATAACAGCTATTATAATGCTGTAGGAGCTTCAGGTGCAGTTTCGGCAATATTATTTTCCAGTATCATACTGCATCCTGAAGGACGTATCATGTTAATACTTTTCCCGGTACCAATTCCCTCTTTCATTTTTGGGTTATTATACCTGGTATACTCCGCATATATGTCAAAACGAACTTCCGGCAATATTGGGCATGGTGCACACTTCTGGGGTGCTGTATTTGGAATTTTAATAACAGCACTTTTAATACCATCATCTATTCATGACTTTTTTTACTATGTTTTTTGAAACACCAGAGATAAATGTCAATTTATATAAATTATAACGGTAAATTTTTTTCGAAAAACCAAAAATTGTTTAATAGTTCTAACAGGGCATTTTCATACGGTGACGGCATTTTTGAAAGCATAAAAATTGCAAACGAAAATCCTGTAAATATTGAAAGACATTATAATAGGCTTATAAATAGTGCATATACTTTAAATATAAAACTACCTGAATATTTTACTATTTCTTTTTTTACTCAACAAATACTAAATCTTGTTGAAAAAAACAACCATTATCCTGCAGCAAGAGTGCGTTTTACATTATTCAGAGACGATGGAGGCTTATATCAGCCTCTATCTAATGAAGGTAAATATTTGATTGAAAGCAATCCTTTAAAAAACAACAATTTTATACTGAATTCAAAAGGATTAAAAATTGGAATCTATGATAAAATTAAAAAACTGCCCGGTTTGTTAAGTGGTATAAAGTCATGCAATGCTTTAATTTATATAATGGCTAAATTATTTGCAACAGATAATGGATTGGACGATTCTATCATTTTAAATGAAAAAAACAACCTGGTTGAAGCAACATCATCAAATATATTTATTGTGAAAAATTACAGGATTTATACTCCTTCGCTTGATCAAGGTTGTGTTTATGGAACAATGCGAGATCTAATAATCAGTATTGCAAAAGAGTCAGAATATAAAATCGACGAATGTATTATAGAACCAAAAGAATTAGACAAGGCCGATGAAATATTTTTAACAAACTCAATTTCAGGTATTAAATGGGTTGCCCAATACAAAGAAAACTTTTTTTCCAATAAGTTGTCCTCAGCATTAACCGACAAATTAAATAAAAAACTAATTAATGAAATAAATAATTAGTTTTTGCTGCTGAAAACTAAATTTATAGTTAATAATAATTGTCAATCTTTAAAACATTATATTTTTTGTTAATAATTCATAATATTATTATAACCCTAATTAACAATATTTTCTGATAAAATTTCTATCCTTTTTTAATAAACTATTTTAAAATTAATTGTAGTGATATTGTCTTTTTCATATTTTTACATTTTGTGGAAAACTTGTAAAAAGGGTTTTATATAATCAATTTATATATAAATCAAAGTATATTTTTTATGAAGAGCTTTTTTTTTAGGATGGGTTTGAAAAACAAAATCGTTTTTCTTATTTTATTGGCAACTGCGGTTATTTTTCTTGTTATAATAGGTTTTATGGCAAACAGAAACAGGGCAGTTGAAATATCAAATGCTAAAGAACTTATTGAGAGTACAGGGAAAAACTACTCTGATCGATTCTCTGCGCATTTGAATTATACCATGGATATTTCGAGGACGTTGGCTGATAATTCAAAGGCAATGATTGAATCGGGTAATCCTGAGAGAATAGTTCTTGATAAAATAATGAAAAAGACTTTAAAAGAAAATCCTGAGTTTTTGGCTGTTTGGACGCGATGGAGTCCTGATGCTTTTGACGGACTGGATTCAGCCTATGTTGAAAGTGATTGGGGAACTTTAAGTGGTGTTTTTGACCTTAATTATTATTATCGAAACGGAGAAATTGTTCGTTACGTTGATATGACCACTGACCCGGATGATATGGATGATATTGAATTTGGGCCATATATAACAATTCCAAAACAAACAGGTCAGGAAACTTTGCTAGAACCATATTATTATTCTTTTACTAACAGGCCGGAGGATGAGATACTAATGACTACAGCCTCTGTTCCTATATTTATTGACGGAGATTATCGGGGTGTAATGGCTATAGACATCGAGTTGGAATCATTTTTTGACAAAATTTCTAATATAGAGTTGTATGAAAGTGGTTTTGGTAAACTTATTTCATCAGAAGGTTCGTTGATAGCTCATCCTATGCTTAGTATGGTCGGAGAGTCTACTTATGAATTTATAAATCAGGAATCAGAGGTAATTGATGCCATAGAGAATGGTAAAACATTGTCTGTAACATATTACAGCTATGATCTTGACACAGAGGTTTTTAAACATTACACACCTGTTTACATAGGTGATACATCCACTCCATGGTCCTTCGCTTTGGAAGTACCGGTCTCGGAAATTAAAGCACCTGCCAACCAACGCTTTTGGATGGGTATTTTGTTTGCTATACTGGCAATAATTATTTTGTTTATTATAATAAGTCAAATTGCAAAATATATTACTTCACCTATTATTAAAACTACCAATGTATTGAAAACTCTTTCAAAAGGAGATCTTGATAATGTAAAGCCTCTGGAAGTCAGGAAAGAACAGGATGAGCTTGATCAGATGGCCCAAGCTACCAATACACTTGTAGAAGGTTTAAGAAATACTGTTTCTTTTGCTACAAGTATTGAAGAGGGTAAACTTGTCTCTGAGTTTAAAAAACTTAGTGACAAAGATCAATTGGGTCAGGCTTTGCTTAAAATGAGGAAAAGCCTTGTTGAAGCCAACAGGGAAGAACTGAAACGCAAAGAAGAAGATAAAAAGCGAAGATGGGCTACAGAAGGATATGCAAAATTTGGTGAAATATTACGTTATGATAACGATGACCTTGAAACCCTTACATATAAAGTTATAAAAAATCTTGTAGAATACCTTGATGCAACACAGGGAGGTGTTTTCATTATTAATGATGAAGATGAAAACAATAAGTTCCTTGAAATGACAGCTTGTTATGCATATGACAGACGAAAATTTCTCGAAAAGAAAATAAACATTGGTGAAGGGCTTTTGGGAGCATGCTTTCTTGAAGGAAAAACCAAATATATGACCGAAATACCTGATTCTTATGTTAAAATAACATCAGGCCTGGGTGAAGAAAAACCTAAGTCACTTATAATAGTTCCATTAAAACTTAATGAAGAAGTATACGGAATAATAGAATTAGCTTCACTTAATGAATTTAAACCACATCAAATAGAGTTTCTTGAAAAAATCGGTGAAAGCATAGCATCTACCATCTCATCACTTAAAACAAATATTCATACAGCCTCTTTGTTAAAAAAGTCACAGCAACAAGCTGAAGAAATGAAATCTCAAGAGGAGGAGATGCGTCAGAATATGGAAGAGCTTTCAGCTACACAAGAAGAAATGGCTCGTAAAACGAGTGAAATGAAAAGCATACTTAATGCATTGGATGCTTCCAGTTTTGTTCTTGAATATGACCTTAATGGTTATGCAACCAAAGTAAGTGATTCTTATTTGAAATTTTTAGGTATACCTGAAAATGAAGTTGTCGGTAAACACCATTCAAATAAAATTGAATTTACAAAAGAGCAAAAACAAGAATATGACAAGTTTTGGGAAGACCTGAAAAACGGAAAAATCAGGCAACAGGAAACAGAGCTTAACATAGATGGAAAAACTTTGTATGTTTCAGAAACTTATGCACCAATGCTTGACCAAAATGGAAACACTTATAAAATATTTAAAATAGCCAATGATATTACAAATAGTAAAAAAGCCATTATTGAATTAAAGCGGGAAAAAGAAAAATTAGATGAAGAGCTTAAAAAGTGCCTTGAACAAAATGCAAAATTAAAAAAATAGATTTTCTAAATAAATATTCAAAATAACAAGTAATTAAACCATAATAAGTTAAGTATGGTGGGTAAGTCTACTAAATAATCTTTTTAAACTTTCAAAGTAAGCCAAATACGTTCATATATTTTAAAAATATCCAATCTGCCGGGTTAAATTAACAACTATGTTAATAAATATATATTGAATAATCAACCATTCCTACAGGCTTTTTACATATTTTTGTGTAAAAATAAGGCAACCAATATAAATTTTAGAACTATGTTATATAGAACATTATCACTTTTTGCAATAATGTGTTTTATTTATTTAACTATTGATGCTCAACCTGCCAGAGAAGACATAAAACGTTCACGCGAATTGTTTAATGAAGGAGTACGGTTAGGGATCGATGAAGAATTTGAAAAAGCTCTGAAAGCGTTTGATAAAGCTATTGAAATCAATTCAGTTTATGCTAAAGCTTTTCTTTACAGGGGGTTGGCCAAAACAGAGCTTTCTGATTATAAAGAAGCCATTAAAGATTATACTATTACAATTGAATTAGATCCCGGGTATTCTGACCAGGCTCATTATTTCAGAGGGATTACCAAATACAAAAAAGGCAACTATGTTGGTTCAGTCGAAGATCTTACAATATCTGTAAGGCTGAATCCTGATTTTGCCGCTTTTTTTCATCGTGGTAAAACTTATTTAAAACTTGAAGAATATGGAAGGGCATTACAAGATTTTGAAATTTCAAATAAGCTAAATACGGATTATAAAAAAACATATTTGTACAGGGGAATATCTTTGTACTATATTGGGGAATATCAAAGTGCTATTGATGATCTTAATATTGCAACCCAATCAATGCCATATGAACCAAAAGGCTTTTATTATATGGGCTTAGCCAGAACAGCCAATCAAAACAGCTATGCTGCCATAGAAGCTCTTGACAAATGTATTGATTTAAATCCCAAATTTTATGAAGCTTATGAGGCCAGGGCAACGGCAAGAAAAAATACCGGTAATAATAAGGCAGCCCAGGATGACCTGGAAAAAGCAAAAACAATAATGGCAGAAATTGACACCAAAGATAAAACAATGTACACAAAAAAAACCAGGGAAACAACAGTTGATAAAAAGACAACAGCCAAAGATTTAGATATAGCCGGTTATTTTAAATCTGACAAAAGCGATGAAAAAACAGAACAAGCAACTGCCTTGTATGATCAAAAAGATATTAATAAGGATAAGACAACACCTGAAGTTGTTGAAAAAAGCGATAAACATATTGAATCAGAACCCGATCACGATTTAACTCAACACGATATAACCCAGTTGAGTTCAGGTATTTACGATAAAATGCTAAATAAGTCTGAACCCAAAGGATTTGGAATACAGGTGGCAAGCTATACTAATACAGATAATTTGAAAAACCTTGCTAATGCATACGAAAAGCAGTTTGGAAAACCTGTTTATATTAATATTAACACAATTAATGGACAAAAAATTTATCGTATTATTATAGGAAAATTTGATGATAGAGCGAATGCAGAGGATTTTCGTGATAATTTGAGACAAAATCATTTTTCTGATAGTTTCCTGATATCCTTTGAAAGAATATATTAATATTTTTATTTTAACAGAGTTAATAATTCTTGTTTAATAATAATTTTAAAATACAATAATATTACAGATGCCTGACATTTTTTATGAAGGTTATTTTGCGCTATTTTTAATTATAAGTATTGGTATTGTCTTAGGAAATCTGAAAATTAAAGGTTTATCTCTTGATTTATCAGCGGTTATATTTGTAGCCTTGTTTCTTGGCCATCATGGGTATATGGTACCCATAGAATTTCAAACTATAGGGTTAGTATTTTTTATTTTCACAATAGGAATTCAAGCCGGCCCCGGTTTTTTTGATTCCTTTAAAGCCTTGGGGCGTAAGTTAATATATATATGTACAATACTCATTTTGACTGCTGCTTTACTGGGTGTTGGACTATCAAAATATTTTGGCATTGACATTGCTTTGGGTATTGGAGTATTTACCGGTGCACTAACCAGCTCAACAGGATTAGCTGCTGCTATAGATGCTACAGGATCTCCGCTTTCTTCAATAGGTTATGGTATTGCTTATCCTGCAGGAGTCATAGGTGTGATTCTTTTTCTGAGCTTTTTTTCGAAAGTTCTTCGAATCGATATGAAGAGTGAAGAAAATAATTATAAAAAACAGCAGGCTAAGGAACATCCTGAAGTCATTGATAAAAATTTTGTGGTTGAGAATAAAAACATACATGGAAAGACTATTAATGAGCTTGAAATAGGTACTATGACACATGCTGTTATTTCTCGTGTTAAACATAATAATAAAACGGTTACACCACATGATAAAACAAGACTTTACACAGGAGATATTATTACAGTTGTTGGCACAAGAGAAGCCCTCGATAAAATTGAACTGCTTATTGGAAGACCTACTGAGGAAAAAATCCCGTTAGCGGAAAACTATAAGGTAAATTGGGTGCTTGTTACAAACAAAAACGTTGTTAATAAGCCTTTAAAGGTATTAAATTTAACTGCTTTATATAATGCTACTATCACACGGATTCGTCGTAGCGGTATTGATCTTAGCCCTGACGGAAATACTACTTTGCGTTTTGGGGACAAGGTAGTTGTTGCAAGTGACGAGGAAAATATTCGTCAAGTAATGAAGCTACTGGGTAATGAAGAAAAAAGACTCAGCGAAACCAATTTTCTCCCGATATCTCTTGGCATCCTAATTGGGATGTTAGTTGGGTCGGTAAAAATACCCTTTTTTGGTTTGTTTGATTTTTCACTTGGAATAACCGGGGGCATTTTAACAACTGCGATTATTTTAAGTAATCTTGGTAAAACAGGACCTATAATATGGACAATGTCAGGAACAGCTAACCAACTTTTGCGAAAGCTGGGGTTATTGATGTTTTTAGCTACTGTGGGGACTCATTCAGGAGCACATATTGTTGAAGCTTTTACGCAGTATGGTTGGAATCTTTTTTTTATCGGAATAGCTATTACTATAATACCTATGCTTTTGAGTATTCTGTATGGGAAATATATACTTAAAGTTAATTTTGCAGTGTTGCTGGGAGTTATAGCTGGCAGTATGACCAGCACCCCAGGACTTGCCGCTGTAGACTCTAAAACTCAAACGGATGCCCCATCAATAGGTTATGCAACTGTATATCCATTTGCACTGGTACTGATGATAATTGTCAGCCAATTAATGGCTATGTTGTAGTATCTTTTTTGCCGGGACTCTGTTTTTTTAAAATTTCATTTGTCAGTTTCATATAATCAAAGGCACCAATACTGTTTCCCTGGTAACGAAAAATATCTAATCCTTCATTCGGAGCTTCTGCCAAAGCTACATTATTTCTAATATAACTATTAAACACTTTATCATCAAAATGTGATTCAATAGTTTCAAGAACATATCGATTTAATATTTTGCGACGGTCAAATTGTGTTATAAAAATTCCACCTATTTCCAGATCAGAATTCAATCGTTTTTTAATTACATCCTTTAAAGCAAGAAGTTTTCCTATTCCCTGTAAAGCAAGATATTGCGCCTGCATAGGTATAAATATTTCATCAGCTGCTGTAAAAGCATTTATTGTAAACAAACCCAGTGATGGAGGGCAGTCGATCAGAATATAATCATAATTATTTACAACAGGCTCAAGCAATTCTGATAATATAAACTCCCGGCCTGCCTCAGAAGTCAACTCAGGTTCGGCAGAAGATAACTCACTTACCGAAGGAATAATATGAAGACCTTTCAAAATTTCAATGGGCTTTAAAGGATAATTACCCTTAATAGCTCCATAAACATGAAATTCAGGATCTTCTATATTGAGGCTCTGACTAAGATTAGCCTGAGGGTCAAGATCAACCAATAAAACTTTTTTGTCTTTTTTATTTAATCCGGCTCCAATATTGATTACCGAAGTTGTTTTTCCAACACCGCCCTTATGATTGCTTACAGCTATTACTTTTGCCATAAATGAGTTATTTTGAAAAATAAAATATAATTAACTGTTTTAATGCAATATTATTAAAAAATAGTTAATTAATTCTCCTATATTTAAAAATTTTCTCTGAATCAATATAAATACCTTTTAAAAAATTACTTTTGCTTAAGATTTTAATAAAAATATATAAATATGCAACCAAAAACTATATCGGATAAATCAAAAATTAAAGCAATAATTGATAAGTGTGATGTTTGTTATCTGGGAATGGTTGATACTGATAATAAACCATATGTTTTACCTTTTAATTTTGGTTACAAAGATGAGGTTATATACCTTCATTCTGCCAGGGATGGAAAAAAAATGGATATATTAAATCAAAACCCTGATGTTTGTGTTACTTTTAGTACTGATCACAAGCTTTTTCATCGCCATGAGCAGGTAGCCTGCAGCTACGGCATGCGTTACCGAAGTGTATTGGCTTACGGAAAGGTTGTTTTTATTGATGATTTTGACCAAAAAAAAGAGGTGCTAAATATAATTATGCGAAAATATACCGGCAAAAATTTTGACTATAATCCGCCGGCTGTCAATAACGTAGCCATATATAAGGTTGAAATAAATAAAATAGAAGGCAGGGAGTTAGGGTATTACTAATTAGTAAGCTTTTGCCAAAGAATATTTTTTAATTCATCTAATCCGAAATTTGTGTGTGCTGATATAAAAACAGTATTAACATCAGGAATATTTTGTTTTATTTTTTTAATCTCATTCCTGTCTATAAGATCACATTTGCTTACGGCAAGCACCCTGTCTTTGTCAAGTAATTCGGGGTTATATTGTTTTAATTCATTTACAAGCAATTCATACTCTGTGAAAATATTTTCGGAATTTACGGGGATTATAAAAAGGAGTATTGAATTTCGCTCAATATGTCTTAGGAATCGGTGCCCCAAGCCTTTACCTTTATGTGCGCCTTCGATAATGCCCGGTATGTCAGCCATAACGAAAGATCTGTTGTTATAGTATTCTATTATACCCAGGTTTGGCGTTAATGTAGTGAATGGATAATCAGCAATTTCCGGCTTAGCTGCGGAGAGTACAGATAATAATGTAGACTTTCCTGCATTAGGTAATCCAACTAATCCTACGTCGGCAAGCAATTTAAGTTCAAAGATCACCCATTTTTCAATTCCGGGCTCTCCGGGTTGTGCATAACGAGGAGTTCGGTTGACTGATGATTTAAAATGCGTATTACCTAACCCACCTTTCCCCCCGGGTAAAAGCATTTTAGTTTCATTGTGAGTTGTTATTTCAAAAAGCACCTCATTGGTTTTGGCACTTTTAATAATTGTTCCTACCGGCACTTCAATAATAACATCTTTTCCTGAAGCTCCGGTCCGATTATTACCACTACCGGGCTTTCCATTGCCAGCAAACATATGCTTTGAATATTTCAGATGAAGCAAAGTCCACAAATTTCTGTTTCCACGAACCACAACATTACCACCTCTCCCACCATCACCCCCATCAGGGCCCCCTTTAGGAACAAACTTTGCTCTGTGCAAATGTGACGAACCGGCGCCACCTTTACCTGAACGACAGAAAATTTTTACGTAATCTATAAAATTGGATGATGCCATTAATATTCAATAGGCTTTAAGCATTCAAGCTTACATGCTTTCCATTATTGTTTTATCGGAAATATATGCATCTACAGCTGTACATATTTTTTTAAAAACTTTATCAACCCTTTCCATACCATCTATAGAAATTAACTTACCCTGATGCTTATAAAAGTTTATTAAAGGATAGGTTTGTTGCTTGTAAACATTAATACGTTTGTGTATTATATCTTCCTGGTCATCAGAACGTTCGGAGTCAACTCCCCTGCCGATCATCCTCTTAATAAGTTCATCTTCGTCAACAATAATATTTAAAACTATGTTAACAGGTATTTCCCTTTTTTCAAGCATTTTATCAAGCATTTCAGCCTGTACGATTGTTCTGGGAAAACCATCAAATATAAATCCACGAGAATTTATATGCTCAGTAGCCTTAATATATAATTCTTTCATAATTATAAAATCCGGAACAAGCTCTCCCTGATCTATATAATATTGAACCTGTTTGCCGATATTTGTCCCTCGTTTCACTTCTTCCCTGAGCAAGTCGCCGGTTGACAAATGAATTAAATCATATTTTTCAGCAATCCTTTTGGATTGAGTTCCTTTACCTGAGCCGGGAGGACCGAAAATAATAATGTTCAACATGATAATATTAGTTTAACAAATAATGGAGTTTTGTTCATATTAGTATTCATGAATCTTATATATATCTTTGTGATTTCTTCCAAAGCCCTCGTAATCCAGGCCATAACCAACTATAAAATCATTTGGTATTTCAATGCCAGTATAATCAGGTCGCACATCAGTTTTTAATGCATCTGGCTTAAGCAATAAGGTAACTACTTTTACATCTTTAGGCTCATATTTATATAGTTCACTAAATAAATAACTAATTGTTGTACCGCTATCTACTATATCTTCAAGAATAATAACACTTCTATTTTTTATGTTTTTTCTAAGCCCTATTATTACTTCAACTTCTCCTGTAGATTTTGTGCCAGCATATGAAGATAATGCCATGAAAGTGAGCTCACATTCTTCATTAAACTTTTTAAGTAAATCAGCCGTAAACATAAATGCACCATTCAAAATCCCAATAAAAACAGGCGTAACGCCTTTATAATCCCTGTTTAATTGATATGCTAGTTTATCTATGGCTGATATGATTTCCTTGTGATTAATATATTTTACAAAAACTTTATCCTTTATCTTCAAGGTTTTCATAAAAAAACAATAATTATAAAAAAAGTCTATAATAATCAAAAAAAGCTAAATTACAAATTTATATTAATGAATAAAGAAAATATTAATTTTTTAAAAATCTTTTGTCATGTTAAAAATGTATCGACTGCTTATTTATTTTTAATAAACAAACTTTGTAAGCCTAAAGAACTTCTCAACTTTTTTTGAAAAAACTTGTTTATATATTCCGGTTAATAATATAATGCCATTTTATTTAATATTTTTATTTCTACTGGCTGTATATTAAAATAATTACTAATCAATAAATATTAAAAAATATAACTTTATTTTTGTTGTTTGGTTTAAAACAAAACTAAAAAAGCTATTTGCCAAAACCTCCTAACCAACACGATGGACGAATTTATAATACACCTTAGAAGATGTTTTGAACAACCATTACCTGCATCTAATGCCCATGATAAACTAATGCCCATAACTGGTAAAACAAAATCGAATAAACATAAAAATGTAAAAAGAAGTGGTGTTATGGTTTTATTTTATCCCAGAAAAAAAACCATAAACCTGATTTTTATTAAGCGGCCGGTTTATGATGGTGTTCATTCAAATCAAATATCATTTCCCGGAGGCAAAACCGAACCTCAGGATAAAAGTTTAACTGATACTGCCCTGCGTGAAACTAATGAAGAGTTAGGTATAGAAAAAAAAGATATAATTGTAATTGATAGCCTTTCCGATATTTTTGTCTATCCAAGCAATAATTTAGTTACTCCATTTTTAGGTGTTCATAAAAAACAGCCTTTATTTAAACCCGACAAACGCGAAGTTAAAAAATTAATTGAAGTACCGCTTTCCGAAATCCTTAAGGAAGATAATCTAAGCAAAGCAGTTGTTAAAGCCGGGGATGGATTTATGTACAAAGTACCATGTTTTATATTTGATAATAATATTATTTGGGGAGCAACAGCAATGATTCTTAATGAAGTAATTCATCTATTAAACAGGTAAAATACTGAAAAAATGCAGTATCAACCTTTACTGATTTTTTGTTTTAGTAGCTAAAATGTCATATGTGTCTTTTAAATGATTGTAAGTGGTTGTTCAAAATAAACAATTTGTATTATATTTTAATAAAAACAAGTTTTACTGAAAAAGATTCTCTTTTTTTTAAATATTTTTGGGATAATTTAAAAAGTATAATTAATTATATGATCACCTTATCAAAATATTTACAGGTAGAATGATAAAAAATGTTTTACAGCAATTATGCTAAGCGTAGTTAGCCATATCGCGATATAGTAGTAACGGGTAACGAGTAACGGGAAAATAAGTAGTTTTGAGATTTTGTTTGTGATTAGTGATAAAGTGCATGATAGAATTTGATTTGTTGATTAGTAATGGGTTAATTAAGTAAAACCGGTTATCTGTTACCTGTTGAGATGCAGCTAAATCCTGATCTTTCAGGATTAAATGTTATAAAATTATTAGAAATTTGAACTTTAAATACATTTTATACAGATGAAAATAAACATGACTATTGGAAAAACAATTGGAATTGGATTCGCTGCTTTTGCTGTATTATTTTTAATTATTAATTATTTTTCATTATCGGTAATAAAAGAAAATCAGGAATTAAACAGACGTGATAGCGAAATATATGTTCCGTCAATTAATTTATTGATAGAATTTAATAAAATCCTTACTAGTTCTGAAATACTTGCCGGCAACTCTGTTAATTTTCAAAATACTAATAATGAAAGTTATAAAGACCGGTTGCGTGAAAAGAGCCAGAAATATTATCCTGAGTTGAGAAATAAATTGGAAGATGTTTATGTTAAATGGGATCAGGAACAACAGAACAAGCTTGATAAGATTTTTTATCTGTCAGATGAGCTGTTTATGGTTTACAGTTTTGTTTTGAACAAATTAGAAGACATTGAGATTGATGATGACGTTGAATTAACTTCAGAGATAATTCCTTTGATTGAACCTGGAGGTAAAATAACAGATAATACAAGTCTTATAGTTGAAAAACTGGATGAATTAACCGGGATTCATCAAAACAATTTAAAAGAAGGAAGAGTTGAAGCGAAACAATTATCAGATAATTACACAAGACGCAATTTTATAATGATTATTGTTCTTTTGGCCGGTGGGTTTGTAATTGCCACTTTATCTGTTAAACATATATCAAGACCTCTTGGTTCGTTGAGGAGAGTTTTAAATTACCTTAGTCACGGAAAACTTCCTGATAACGATACGATAAAGCATACAAACAATTATGAAATTAAACAGATGGTTGAGGCTACTAAAAAACTTGTTGATGGTCTGAAGGAAAAAACTTCTTTTGCCAAAGATATAGGCCAGGGCAATTTTGAATCTGATTACAAGCCACAAACCAACGAAGACATATTAGGTGTTTCATTAATAGAAATGCGTGATAGCCTACGGGCAGCAGCCGAGGAAGAAAAAAAGAGGCAAGTTGAAGACAAAAAACGTAATTGGACTACCCAGGGAATTGCCAAATTCTCTGAATTACTTCGCCAAAATAATGATAATTTACAAGAATTATCGTTCAGACTTATCAAAAATATGGTTAATTATCTTGATGCAAATCAAGGAGGCCTTTTTATTTTGAGTGATGAAAAAGAAAATGAAGAGCAATTTGTTGAGCTTATTGCATGTTATGCTTACAAAAGAAAGAAATACAGGAAGAAGAAGATTTTCAAGGGCGAAGGACTGGTAGGAACGTGTTTGCAGGAAGGCGAAACAATTTTTATTTCTGATGTTCCTGATAATTATATTGAAATAACCTCAGGATTGGGAGACTCTAATCCAAGATCAATATTAATTGTACCACTTAAACTAAATGATGAGATATATGGTGTTGTTGAGATTGCATCATTTAATGTTTTTGAAACCTATCAAATAAAATTTGTTGAAAAAATAGGAGAATCTATTGCCTCAACAATTTCAAGTGTGAAAATTAATATTCATACCAATGATTTGCTAAAGCAATCTCAGGAACAAAGCGAAGAAATGCGGGCACAGGAAGAAGAGATGCGTCAAAACATGGAAGAAATGAATGCCACTCAAGAAGAAATGGAACGCAAAGAAGCTGAAAACCAGGAATTCTATACTACAATAAACAGCATTACCGGCATTATTTACATATCTCTTGAAGGTATTATAAAATCTGTTAATCAAACTTTTTCTGACATTACCGGCTACGACGAGCAAGAATTGATTGGTAAAGACCACAAAGTTTTATTCGACAAAAAATTTACCCAAAATACCATATACAAAAAATTATGGGAGGATGTAAACAACGGGCAACAAATTACTTCTGAATTTAAGCTTATTAATAGCAACAATGAAGTAATCAAAGTAAACGGAACATTTGGAGCAATAAGAGATAAGTTTGGCACAATAACAAAATTAATTTTTGTTGTTACAAATTATTAAAGTAATTAATTTAACAAGACCAATCTATTATTCTATTAATAGGGTTTATTTACGAATCTTTAGCTTGAAATATTATGAAATTTTTTGAAAGAATGAATGTTTTCGGCAAAATGTTGTTTTCTGTTCTGGTTGTTTCAGTGATTATTTATTCTATATCAATAGGTTATATAATTGTTAATTTGCAACAAAAAACAGTTGATGATGCAAAGCAACATACAAGAACGCTTGCTAGAGAATATGCAAATTACGTTACGAAAGAACTAAATTACGATTTTGACCTGACGCGGGGATTGGGATGGGCTTTTCAGGAATTTGAAAAATTAGATTCGGAACAGCGCGACGATTTTTATAATGACATACTCAAAAATTTCCTAATAAAAAATTCAAACTTTTTTTCTACCTGGGTTTCATGGGAGTTAAATGCAATATTGCCTGATTACGATTTGCCTTATGGAAGAGTCAGGCATGCCTTTTTTAGAGATAACAATAATATTGATTACATGGTTGATACCCTGGAACTGGAAGGAGATGATGAGGGCAGCTTATATCATCAAATTAAACAAGACAAAAAAGAAACCATTACAGACCCTTACTGGTTTAGTTATACAGGACTTGAGGAAGACAAGATTCTGGAAGTTAGCCCATCTATACCCATATTAATTAACGATTCATTTGCAGGACTCGTAGGAAGTGATATAATACTTGACCGATTTCAGGATTTTATAACATCAATAAAACCATCAGGTGTAGGATATATGTTTTTATTATCAAATGACGGCACTTTCATAGGACATCCCAGTGAAAATTTTTTGGGCAAAAACATAAGCGATGTTGAAAATGAATATGCTAAAGAAAAAAACATAAAGCACAAAATACAAAATAGTGAGTTTTTTGATCATTTCAGAAAAGACAGTATTTTTCAGGAACAGGCTTACGTGGCTTTTGCGCCGGTTCCTGTAGGAAACATTGACAAGCCGTGGTCTTTGGGTATTGTTATTCCTGAAAAACATATGATGAAAGAAGTAAATAAAACAATTTTTAATTCTGTAATGGTAGGTGTGCTGGGCTTAATTATTTTGTCTTTTGTTATCTACCTTATAGCACGAAAAATTACAAAACCATTAGCTGAAACCAAAAGTGTTTTGCAAACTATTTCTAAGGGCGACCTTGATAACGTAAATAAACTTAAGATTAAAAGCGGTGATGAAATCGGAGAAATATCTGAATCCTTAAATTCTTTGGTTGAAGGATTAAAACGAACTGCTGATTTTGCTAACAAAATAGGAGAAGGCAAGCTTGATGCCGAATTTGAGCTACTTAGCAATAACGATGTATTGGGCAATTCGCTTCTAAATATGAGCGCAAGCCTAAAAAAAGCTGAAAAAGAAGAAAATAAACGAAAACTGGAAGATAAAAAAAGAAACTGGGCTACAAAGGGACATGCGACGTTTGCCGATATATTACGACAAAACAATGACAACATTGAGGAGCTGTCTTATAAAGTGATATTTAATCTGGTTAAATATCTTAATGCTAATCAAGGAGGTATATTTGTACTAAATGACGATGACCCAAACAATAAATTTCTTGAATTAACTGCATGTTATGCTTTTGACAGAAGAAAATATCTTCAAAAAACTATTCAGCCTGGAGAAGGTCTTGTGGGTGCATGTTTTCTTGAACAAAAAACCACATATATAAAGGATGTTCCACAAGATTACATTCATATTACCTCAGGGCTTGGTGGTGAAAATCCCGGTTGTATTCTGATTGTGCCGCTTATCATAAATGAAGAAGTTATGGGTGTTATTGAACTAGCTTCATTCAATTATTTCGAAAAACATGAAATAGAGTTCATTGAAAAAGTTGCCGAGAGCATTGCAAGTACAATATCCAATGCCAAAATTAATGCTAAAACCGCATACCTGCTGGAGCAGTCGCAACAACAAACCGAAGAAATGAGGGCACAAGAAGAAGAAATGCGGCAAAATATGGAAGAACTTCAGGCTACTCAGGAAGAAAAAAACCGGAGAGATGAGGAAATGCAAACCAAGTTAAATCAAAAAATGGAAGAGTTAAATATAGAAAAAGAAAAAACAGAGAAAATGTCAGCCAAATATAATAATGAAACTAATGAACTTTCTCAAAAAATAGAAATGCTTAAAATACAGATAAAACAAAAAGATGAACAAATTGCCAAATTAAAAGAAGAAGGAAAAAGCAAAAATAAATAATAGCTCAATTGACATATAAAAATCCTAATTTTTAGTTTATGGCACAATTTCAAGTATTTGAAAAAGGGATATATGTAAATGGTCAAACTATTTTAGCTGTTGTTAACGGGATGCCCAAATTTAAGGACCTGGCATTTATGATTCTTAGTGAAAACGGCCTGCAAAATATACATGTAAATCAATGGTATTCGATGCAATCGTGGTTAAATGCATTTAAAACCATTGCCGAGGAAATAGGAGAAAAAACCTTGTTTGAAATAGGAAAAGTCATACCATACAGTGCCGATTTTCCATCTGACATAACCACAATTGAAAAAGGCCTTAAATCAATTGATATTGCTTATCATATTAATCATTCCAAAAACGGGAAGGATCCAATGTATAACCCTCAAACCCGTGAAATGCAAGAAGGTATCGGGCACTATATTTTTGAATCTACCGGTAATAATTCGGCAAAAATAATTGGTAGCAATCCATATCCTTGTGAATTTGACAGAGGAATTATATCAGCTATGGCTCAAAAATATAAACCCTTAGCTATAGTAAATATTGACTTGGATTCAGAAAACAGAAAGAGCGGAGGAAAAACAACCACTTATATAATTAAATGGTAAACAATTTATACTTTGAATTAAAGCTGTTTTTCCTTAAGCTTATAGTTTCATTAAATAGAAATTGTAAATATTAGTTGCTTCCTGGATTAACTATAAAACAACAACAATCTTAAATACTATTTATCCTTTATTTCATCAACAATTGCTTTAAAAGCATCAGGCTCATTCATTGCAATATCAGCTAAAACTTTGCGGCTGATAATAATATTTTTTTTATTCAATTCACCCATGAATTGAGAGTAACTCATTCCATATTGCCTAACTGCAGCGTTAATGCGCATTATCCACAAACTTCTGAAGTTTCTCTTCTTGTTGCGCCTGTCCCTGTATGCATATGTTTGGCCTTTTTCCCATGTATTTTTTGCAACTGTCCATACATTTTTTCTGGCGCCAAAATAACCTTTGGTTTTGCTTAGGAGCTTTTTTCTTCTCCTTCTTGCAGCTACTTTATTTACTGATCGTGACATAATTCTGTTTTTTTTGTTTAGCGCTTTCCCTTATGGGAAAAACTTTTCGGGCTAAAACAATGTTTATAATAATTTTAAACAGTTAACATAGATTTAATGTTTTTTTCATCGCTTTTATGCACATAAGAAGTCTTTGTTAAATTTCTCTTACGCTTCTTGGCTTTTTTTGTCAAAATATGACTTTTATAAGCTTGTTTTCTCTTTATTTTACCGGAAGCGGTAAGCGAAAACCGCTTTTTTGCACCGGATTTGGTCTTCATCTTAGGCATTATTGCTATTATTTACTTTAATTATTTATTATACTTATTTTTTGATTATTTATTTTTGGTTTGTTTTTTGGGTGAAATCAACATTATCATACGCTTTCCTTCAAGTTTTGGCATTTGTTCAACTTTACCGTATTCTTCTATCTCTTGCGCGAAGCGAAGTAAAATTACTTCACCTTGTTCTTTATAAATAATTGACCTACCCTTAAAAAAAACAAATACTTTTAATTTTGCACCTTCCTGTAAAAACTTCTTAGCATGATTTACTTTAAAGTTAAAATCATGATCATCAGTGTTTGGCCCCATCCGTATTTCTTTCGTAACAACTTTAGCGGCATTGGCTTTTATCTCTTTTTGCTTCTTTTTTTGCTCATAAAGAAACTTTTTGTAATCCATCACTTTACAAACAGGTGGATTGGCTGTAGGTGCAATTTCTACAAGATCAAGCTCTAATTCATCGGCAATAGCCTGGGCTTCTTTAATAGGATAAATGTCTTGTTTTACATCTTCACCTACAACTCTTACAACAGGTGCATCAATTTTTTCATTGATGCGATGCTGGTCCTCTTTTTTTCTGTGACCTCCTCTTTTTGAAAATTGTTTTGGGTTAGATGACTTAGTTATATTAAATTCCTCCTAATGTTTTGTTATTAAATAAGATTAATTAAACTATTTATAAATCAACGAAGCTTTTTACTTCATTAATAATACTTTTTGCAAAATCATCAATTGTATATTCACCCAAATCTCCTTGCTGATGTTTTCGAACAGAAACTGTTTGGTTTGCTTCTTCTTTTTCGCCTACTATCAGCATGTATGGGATTTTTCGTGTTTCCGCATCCCGAATTTTCTTGCCGGTTTTTTCATTGCGGTTATCAATCAGGATGCGAAGTTCGTAATTTTTTAACAAATTTAAAACTTTTTCGGCATAATTTTGAAACTTATCGCTGATTGGCAGTATAATAACTTGATCTGGAGTAAGCCATAAAGGGAATTTGCCGGCACAATGTTCGATAAGTACTGCAACAAAACGCTCCATTGATCCAAAGGGCGCTCTGTGTATCATCACCGGCCTGTGCTTTTGATTATCGCTTCCCACATATTCAAGATCGAAACGATCAGGCAGGTTATAGTCAACCTGTATAGTGCCCAATTGCCACTCTCTTTTAAGAGCATCCTTGACCATAAAGTCAAGCTTAGGCCCATAAAAAGCTGCTTCACCTGTAACAATTTCGGCATCTAACCCTTTTTCTTTTGTCGCTTCTATAATAGCTTTTTCAGCTTTCTCCCAATTATCACTTTTACCTATATAGTCTTTCATACTATTGGGATCACGTAAAGATATCTGAGCTTTGTAATCCTTAAAATCAAGAGCATGAAAAATTAATAAAACTATATCTATCACCTTTATAAATTCTTCTTTAACCTGGTCAGGGCGACAAAAAATATGTGCATCATCCTGGGTAAATCCTCTTACTCTTGTCAAACCATGCAACTCACCACTTTGTTCATATCTGTATACTGTACCAAATTCTGCAAATCTAACCGGAAGATCTTTATAAGAATATTGTTTTGTTTTAAATATTTCACAATGATGAGGACAATTCATGGGTTTAAGCATAAACTCTTCACCTTCAGCGGGTGTGGTTATAGGGCGAAAAGAATCAGACCCGTACTTTTCATAATGGCCGCTTAATACATATAAGTTTTTATTGCCAATATGTGGGGTAATTACTGGAAGATAACCGGATTTTACCTGGACTTTTTTAAGAAAATTTTCTAATATTTCGCGCATTTGTGCTCCCTTTGGAAGCCAAAGCGGGAGCCCCTGCCCTACTGTTTGCGAAAAAGAAAATATCTCCATTTCACGGCCTATTTTCCTGTGATCTCGCTTTTTTGCCTCTTCCAGCATTTCAAGGTATTCATCCAGCATTTTCTTTTTAGGAAACGATATTCCGTATACCCGGGTCAATTGTTTACGCGACTCATCACCACGCCAGTAAGCACCTGCCAAACTAAGAAGCTTAATTGCTTTAATAAAACCGGCATCGGGTAAATGAGGACCCCGGCAAAGATCAACAAAATTACCTGACTCATATAAAGTTATATGACCGTCCTCCATCTCACTAATCAGCTCAACTTTATACTGATCATTCTTTTTTTTAAAGTATTCAAGAGCCTCCTTCTTGGAAATTTCTTTACGCTTAAATGATTCCTTATTACGAATCAGCTCTTGCATCTTCTTTTCAATATCAGGAAGATCTTCAGGTGTCAATGTATTTTCACCCAAATCAATGTCATAATAAAACCCATTTTCAATATCTGGACCAATACCAAACTTTGTACCGGGATACAATTCTTCTATTGCCGCTGCCATGATATGAGCCGAAGAATGCCACATTGTAGCTTTTCCTTCTTTATCATCAAATGTGTGTAATTTTACAGAAGCATCATTAGAAATAGGGCGATTCAAATCCCACACTTCTCCATTAACGCTCACAGAAAGTACATTACGTGCAAGCCCCTCACTGATGCTTTTGGCTATTTCAATACCAGTAACACCCTCAGGAAATTGCTTTAAAGAATTGTCAGGAAGAGTTATTTGAATCATAATTAAATACCTTTTTTCAAGGCGCAAAGATACTGTTTTATCATATTAATCAGGTAAAAAAAATAATTTTTTTCTCAATATTAAGCTAATAAACAAATTATACCAATGTAAAGTTTATTTTCCCGTTAAAAAATGATTTTAATAAAATAGTTGGTTCTTAAAATAAAAATAATAATAAAAATGCAGTAAGATATTTTACAATCTTCTATTATAACTGTAAATAGTATTATGTTAGATTAATTTTTACTGATTAAATGGGTTTTTGATTATAATTAGCTAAAAAAAATTATCGTTTTATTCAATCTTTTTTTACTTTCGCAACATATAAATTTATTTTATAAACAAAGAATCATTTTGTCAGATGGGGCGGATTAAAGACACTAAGTATATTTTTGTAACAGGTGGTGTTACATCGTCTCTTGGAAAAGGCATTATAAGTGCCTCCTTGGCTAAACTTTTACAAGCACGCGGATATACGGTAACTATTCAAAAACTTGATCCATACATTAATATTGACCCCGGAACACTTAACCCATACGAACATGGTGAATGTTATGTTACTGAGGATGGTGCCGAAACAGATTTAGACCTGGGGCATTATGAACGCTTTCTTAATATCAGAACTTCACAAGCAAATAATGTTACTACAGGTAGGATTTATAAATCAGTTATTGAAAAAGAACGTAAAGGTGAGTATTTGGGTGATACTGTGCAAGTTATACCACATATTACCGATGAAATAAAACAATCTATTAAGCTTTTGGGAGAAAAAAATCAGTATGATTTTGTTCTCACAGAAATAGGTGGAACAGTGGGTGACATTGAATCATTACCATATGTTGAAGCAATCAGGCAATTAAAATATGAAATGGGTAAAAACTGCCTGGTTATTCATTTGACATTAGTTCCATATCTGGCAGCAGCAAAAGAACTGAAAACCAAGCCTACACAACATTCTGTAAAAACAATGCTTGAATATGGTGTACAGCCTGATATTCTTGTTTGCCGCACCGAAAAACACCTAAATCAATCCATAAAGGATAAAATAGCTCTCTTTTGTAATATTGACAACTCTTCTGTTATTGAATCATTAGATACTAATTCTATATATAATGTTCCTTTATTAATGCAAAAAGAGGAACTTGACCGGGTAGTATTAAAAAAAATCAACTTAGATTTCAGAGAAGTTCCGGATTTAAGTGAATGGAAAACATTCTTACACCGCCTTGAAAATCCCAAGAAAAATATAAAGATAGGTTTAATAGGCAAATATGTTGAATTGATTGATTCTTATAAATCCATTATTGAATCTCTTATACATGCCGGTACAGTGAATGATTGCAAAATAGACCTGAAGCTTATTCAATCCGAGCAAATAAATAAAAAAAATATTTCAGATAAATTAAAAGACCTTTCGGGTATACTTGTAGCTCCAGGATTTGGTAATCGTGGAATTGATGGAAAGATTTTAACTGCAAATTATGCCAGGAGTAACAAAATTCCCTTTTTCGGAGTTTGCCTTGGAATGCAATGTGCTGTGATAGAATTTGCAAGAAATGTTCTTAATCTTAAAGATGCTCATTCAACAGAAATGAATACCGAAACTCCTTACCCGGTTATAGATATAATGGAAGAACAAAAGAAAATAACAATGAAAGGCGGAACAATGAGGCTTGGATCTTACCCATGCGATATTAAACCTCAAAGCAAAGTATTTTCGATTTATAAACAAAAACAAATCCTGGAAAGACATCGTCACCGATACGAGTTTAATAACAGTTATCTTGATGATTTCGAAAACCATGGAATGAAAGCTTCAGGAATTAATCCAGATGCTAATCTTGTAGAAATAATTGAGCTAAATAATCACCCCTGGTTTATCGGAGTACAGTTTCATCCTGAATACAAAAGCACAGTGGCAAAACCACACCCATTATTTGTTAAATTTGTTGAGGCTTCCCTTAAATACAAGCAAAAAACTTTGTAAAAATCATACTCGAAAAATATATTTTTCAAAACAGTAGCAAATATTTTTGTTATTATTTAGTTTATTAAAATGAATTTTTTAAGCTATCTTTGCACTTTTAAAAATTTAATATAAATGAACCGCGACAATATAATAGGATTAATAGTCATTCTTTTTTTAATGATAGGCTATAGTATATATATAGCCCCCTCGGAAGAAGAACAGCAAAGGCGAATACAAGAACGAGAAAGGATACAAGACAGTATTGCTGAAGCTGAAAGAAAAAAAGTTGAAGAAGATACTATAGAAGTAGAAAAAGATACTGATGATATAGAGACGGTAATTCCGGATGAAGAAATAGAAGAAGAGCTTGATAAAGAAGTAGAGTACGAAGCTTTACGTGATCAATATGGCCTTTTTGCCGGAAGCGCTACCGGCGAAGATAAATTATATACTCTGGAAAGTGAAGTTTTAAAGCTTCAAATAAGCAAACAAGGTGGTTATATACACTCAGTTGAGCTTAAAGAATACAAAACTTATAAAAATGAACCTCTTAAGCTTTTTTATGGTAACGATGATAAGTTGTCGTTAAACTTTTTCTACGGAAACCGGGTTATTAATACCGCCAACTTCTTTTTTGAACCCCATTTTGATAATGAGCAGTTTCTTATAGATAAAAACCACTTAAAAGTTGAACCTGGTGATTCAGTTACGTTTTCCATGCGATTGCATGTTGATAACTCTACAGAAGACAATCCCAGGTATATAGAATTTCAATACGGCATTCATGGCGACAGTTATATGACTGACTTTAATATCGGTTTTGTCGGGATGCAAGACATTGTTGCAGCCAACACATCTCATATCAACCTCGACTGGAATATTAACATGCCACGTCATGAAAAAAACCGCGATTTTGAACAAAGCAGGTCTGCTTTATACTACAGGTATGCTACAGGGGATGTTGACAACCTAAGACGAAACCGGGATGATTCTGAAAATATTGGTTCAAGGGTAAATTGGGTATCTTTTAAACAACAGTTTTTTTCATCAGTATTAATTGCTGAAGATAATTTTTCAAATGCTCATTTAGAAAGTATCTTATTTGATGAAGAAAATGAAGAGTTTTTGAAAAAATTATCAGCATCAATGGATTTGCCATACTCCTCACGTGATGTTACGAATTATTATCCAATGCAGTTTTATTTCGGGCCAAATCATTATCAAACACTGGCTAAATATGATATGGACCTTGAAAGACAGATAAATCTTGGATGGGGTATATTCGGCTGGATTAATAGATTGGCAATAATTCCGGTATTTAACTTTTTGGATGGGTTTATTTTTAATTATGGTATTATCATTTTAATACTCACTTTTTTGCTTAAATTGGTTTTATTGCCTATAGCGTACAAAACATACATGTCATCAGCCAAAATGAGGGTTTTAAAGCCTGAAATAGAGGAGTTAGGTAAAAAATATCCTAAAAAGGAAGATGCAATGAAAAAGCAACAGGCAACTATGGCGCTATACAAAAAAGCTGGAGTTAACCCAATGGCGGGATGTGTTCCGATGTTGCTTCAATTACCTATACTTATTGCAATGTTTAGGTTTTTTCCTGCTTCTATTGAACTCAGACATGAACCATTTTTATGGGCTACAGACCTTTCTTCCTACGACTCAATATTAGACCTCCCTTTCAGCATTCCTTTTTACGGTGATCACGTCAGTCTGTTTACCTTACTCATGGCTACTTCAACTATTATTTACACAAGGATGAACAGCCAAATGATGGGAAGTACAAATCAAATGCCGGGGATGAAAACCATGCTATACATGATGCCCATAATGTTGCTAGGTATATTTAACAGCTTTCCGGCCGGCCTTAGCTACTATTATTTTCTTACTAACCTTATTACCTTCGGGCAAATGTTCCTGTTCAGGACATTTGTCAATGAAGATGCTATTTACAAAAAAATACAGGAAAATAAGAAAAAACCTGTAAAAAAATCAAAATGGCAGAAAAAGCTTGAAGACATTCAAAAAGAAAAAGCCAACCAAGCAAAAAGAAAAAGATAATAACTTGTCAATTAACAAAATTTAAATTCCTTGATTTTTTTTTAAAAAATCTGGTTGTTATATTTGAAATACAAAAGAATGTTTTTAATATTAATAACCAATAAAATAATCAAGCTATGAAAAAACAAATAATATTAGCCACATTAATATCATCATTTTCGCTGTTATTATTTATGTCTTGCGAAGATGATAACGACAACGATTTACTTTCACCAGAAGAAGCAAAAACAGAAATACGAAATACTGATGAATCTATAGCCACCCATATAAATGATATGCAAAATTCAAAAGCTGTTCTGACAATGGAGTTTTTCTCTGAACTTGTTAATGAACGGCAGATTGACTTAAAATCTTTTGCAGAAGCAACTATTAAAAAAACTCCGAAACAATTTTTTACAAAACCCGGTTATTTTTCATCATCTCTAATCAAATCTCACAAAGCAGATGATATTGATCCTACAGAAGATACAGGCATTTATGAATACGATTTTGACAAAAATGAATTTGTATTGATAGAGAATTATGTAGATTATTTAAAGTTCATATTTCCTGCTGACCAGGAAGCTTTTAATAAAGAGGAAAACAATGCTGAATTAAGAATTGATGAATTTATAGTAATTAAAGATAATGATGACGAAATACCAATAAAAATAATTCTTAAACTCACTGTTGATGAAGAAAAACTTGTTTCATTAGATTACAACATGCAGCTTGGTGAGCGTTATCATATGCCGGTAAGCGGGTCGGCAGAATTAGTAATGCCTCCTTATAATATTGAAGTTGCATTATCGGGTACTGAGCCAGATTTTGAATCATCAATGAATTGGAGCATAGATAACACTACATTAGCGAATTATTATCTTGAACTTACCGTTGATTTGGAAAAAGAAACTCCCGAATTAATTGATGGGAATATGCAATTTGTTCCTATAAAATTTGATGGGAATGTTCATGCCTTAAATATTGAAGAGCATATTGAAGATGCCGAAAATGGTAATGGTGATATAGATATCGATTATTTAAATGAGCAATTAGATATTGAAGTTATTCATACCGATTATAATCAGGTAATTGGACATTTGAATTTTTCTGTTGTTTTTGAAGAAGATGAACCTGTATTATTAATCACTATTGTATATCAAGACGATTCGTGGGAGTATATAAACGAAGCTATGCCTGAAATTGCTGCCATAATTGGCTGGAATAACAATGATTGAAGTAAAGTAAACTGAAAAAAATAAAGAGAAAAAAACCGCATCTTTAACAAAAGGTGCGGTTTTTTTTAATTTGACAATTTAAAATAATTGCATTCGAAGCTATTTGTTAACTTTGCAGAAAAAAGTATTATGAAAAATCAGGAACTTTATAATATTTCACCGATTGACGGAAGATACAGAGAAAAAACATCTTCGCTGCAAAATTACTTCAGTGAAGCTGCACTCATAAAGTACCGGGTGTTTGTTGAGGTAGAATATTTTATCGCATTATGCAAATTACCACTACCCCAATTAAAAAATCTTGAAACATCATATTTTGAAAAGTTAACGAATATTTATAAATCATTTTCCGATAATGACGCTCTAAGAGTTAAAGAGATTGAACAATCTACAAATCATGATATAAAAGCTGTAGAATATTTTCTTAAAGAGAAATTTGAACAGCTCGATATGGATAAATATAAGGAGTTTATTCATTTTGGGCTAACATCACAAGATATTAATAATACTGCTATTCCTCTTTTGTTAAAAGACAGTATAACCTATGAGTTATTGCCAAAAATAGAAGAGCTGTTATATGATTTAGAAAATTTGTCAAAAAAATGGCTTTCATACCCAATGCTTGCACGTACGCATGGACAAGCTGCTTCACCGACAACTGTCGGAAAAGAAATTTATGTTTTTTATTACAGACTGCAAAACCAATTACAACAATTAAAAAATATTAGCTACCCTGCTAAATTTGGTGGTGCTACAGGTAATTTCAACGCTCATCAAATATCCTATCCTGACGTTAACTGGATTGAATTTGCTAATCAGTTTATTGAAGAAAACTTAAAACTAAAACGCTCCGAAGTAACAACACAAATAGATAACTATGACGGCATATCAGAAATATTCGATTGCCTGAAAAGGATCTGTATAATCATTAATGACCTTAACAAAGATTTATGGGCATACATATCGATGGATTATTTCAAACAAAATATCTCCAAAAATGAAGTAGGGTCTTCAGCTATGCCTCACAAAGTAAACCCTATTGATTTTGAAAATTCTGAGGGTAACTGTGGAATTGCTGTTGTACTTTTCGAACATCTGTCGGCTAAACTGCCAATTTCGAGATTGCAGCGTGACCTAACTGACTCCACAGTAATAAGAAATATTGGCATCCCATGTGCTCACATGCTCTTAGCAATTAAGGCAACAATTAAAGGATTAAACAAACTTGTTATTAATAAAACTCAAATTGACAAAGATCTGGAAAACAATTGGCAAATAGTTGCAGAAGCTATTCAAACTATATTACGGCGTGAAGGTTATCCAAAACCCTATGAAAAACTAAAAGAGCTAACAAGAGTAAATAAAATAATCGACCGGAAAACAATACATGATTTTATAGATAAGCTTGAAATAGACAAAGAAATAAAAAATGAAATGAAAAACATTACTCCCTTTAACTATACAGGAATTATGCCGAAAATTTGAAGAAAATAAATTTTTAATAATTATGTAAAGCAATTAAAGTTTTTATAAAACTTACAATAAGTCGAAAAATAAAGAGAATGACATTTTGATGAAAAAATATAAAAAAATACTTAAATATTTAACTCCTTACAGGTTGAATATTTTTTACAATCTTATTTTTAATTTCTTGGCAGCTATTTTTGCAGTTTTTTCACTTACAATGATCGCTCCTGTTTTAGGCGTTTTGTTTGACAATCAGCCCATTGTAGAAGAACCTGTGCCATTGGCTTTATCTGTGGAGTCTGTAGAGCAAAATTTTAATTACTACGTAAGTTTATTAATAACTAACTATAGTGAATTTTATGCTCTTTTCTTTATTGCCTTTATTGTAATTATTACCAGCTTACTAAAAAATTGCTTCAGATATTTGGCAATGTTTCAACTTGCAACCACAAGGACCGGGGTTGTGAAAAATATTCGCAACAAGTTATATGACAAAACAATAGACTTGCCTCTCTCCTACTATACCAATGAGCGTAAAGGCGATGTTCTTTCAAGAATGACCAATGATGTGCAGCAAATTGAGCTAAGCTTAATAAGCAGCCTTGAAATGATTATCCGGGAGCCATTAACAATTATGGTGTATCTGATAACTCTTTTTATAATGAGTCCTGTACTGACAATATTTGTTTTGATTCTTCTTCCATTAAGTGGCCTGATTATTGGTAGAATTGGCAAAAATCTTAAGATTTCAGCTTTGCGTGGACAAAGTAAACTGGGTATTATAATGTCTGTGATTGAAGAAACACTTACCGGTCTGAGAATAATAAAAGCATTTAATGCTGAAGACAAGATAAAAAGACGATTTTATAGCTTGAACAGTCTTTATACCAGGGTTATGACCAAAATGTACCGCAGACATTATCTTGCCGGCCCTACAAGCGAGTTTTTAGGAACAATGGTTGTTGTAATTATTGTTTTATACGGTGGCTTTTTGGTTTTGGAAGGTCAATCAAACCTTTCTTCCCAGGGCTTTATTGCTTACATTGCAATTTTCTCTCAAATAATAAGTCCTGCAAAACATTTTTCTAAAGCCTATTACAATATACAAAAAGGGATGGCTTCTGCCGACAGGTTTGAAGATATTATGCAAGCCAAAAATACTATTGTTGAAATCAAAAATCCCCTGCCCGTCAAATCCTTTAACAATCAAATAGAATATAAAAATGTGAGTTTTAGCTATGACGATAACAATGATGTATTAAAAAACATCAACCTTGTAATCCCCAAAGGCAAATCCATTGCTCTTGTTGGTCATTCAGGAGCAGGCAAGTCTACTTTCGTTGACCTGCTACCACGTATTCTTGATGTCACCAAAGGTGAAATACTTCTGGATGGAATTAACATCAAAAACTTCAAAATTAAAGACCTCAGAGCATTAATGGGTAATGTTAACCAGGAAGCAATACTATTTAACGATAACTTTTTTAATAACATAGCCATAGGAAGCGAAAACGTTGCTGAAGATCAGGTTATAAGGGCTGCTAAAATAGCCAATGCTCATGAGTTTATTATGCAAACAAAAAACGGATATTATTCAAACATTGGTGAAGGCGGTAACAAACTTTCCGGCGGACAGCGCCAAAGACTATCAATCGCAAGAGCCGTATTGCATAATCCACCCATTTTGATTCTTGACGAAGCAACCTCATCACTCGATACCGAATCGGAAAGACTTGTACAAACAGCCCTTAGCAAAGTATTGGAAAATAGAACATCAATTGTTATTGCCCACAGGCTCTCTACTGTAGTCAATGCCGACATGATCTGCGTACTGCAGGAAGGGAAAATTATTGAGACAGGCAATCATCAAGAATTATTATCCCAAAATGGATTATATAAAAAATATCATAGTACACAAATGTTTTCGTAATAACCCGATAAAGGCAGGTCAATCAGACACTTAATTTAACTTATTACATTTATCCTCCTGTGTTATAATTGCTATTTGTTTACCGCAATCATTGTTTTTTTTATTAACAAATAATTTTTTAAACAAAAACTACCCGAAAAAAATATACTAAATTGGGTTTTTTTAAAATAAAACATTAAATTTGTTATGTTAACCCCATTTGTCCTGGATTAGTTTTCAAGTATCCGAATAAATTTGTTTGTGTTTCTTTCTGTTTTTGTGATTTTGTAGCAAGATTAATTTTAACCGGATATTAATATTGATTTCTAAATGTTTGGATGAAAAAAACTCAAAAACTGACTTTTTTCAGTTTCAATTGAAAAAACTCGTTAAAAATTACACAGCTCATAAAGCTTATTAATAAAGTGAACTGGAAAAATTATCTTACATTTAGTCGTTCTGAAAGAAACGGAATTGTGGTTTTTGCAATTCTGCTTGTTGTTATCATTTTAGCTCCTAAAATACATGATATTTTTTTTTATGAGCAAAAAAGAATTGACCCTGAATCCTTCAAAAAAGATATTCTGGCCTTCGAAGATCAACTCAGAAAAATCGAGAACAAAACCAGGATATCATATACAACAAAAAAAACTCATGATTTAAATAATAATCTGCCAAAGTCTGAAAAGCCTCAAATTTTACTACAGCCCATTGAGTTTAATCCTAACCAATTAGAGGAAAAATTATGGCTTGATATGGGCATGCCTGAAAATGTAGTCAGAACAATAAAAAATTATGAAGATGCCGGTGGTTCGTTCAGGTTTAAAGAAGATGTTAACCGTATATACGGCATTACAGATGAAATGTATGCCCAACTTAGCCCTTATATTAAATTACCTTCTAAAGATCAATTTTATAAAGATAGTGAAAGCATAAAAGCAGATGAAGTGAAAGAAACAGATGAAAAACCAGAGAAGCCTCTATTAGTGGATATCAATACCGCAGATACCCTGGAGCTAATGAAAATAAGAGGTATAGGCCCTTTTTATTCTAAATCAATTGTAGAATACAGAAATTCTCTCGGCGGGTTTGTTTCTATTTATCAACTTATGGATATCTATGGCATGAATGATGAACGATTTGAATCAATAAAAAAACATATAATTATAAAGGATTCTGTAATTAAACAAATTAATATAAATGAGGCAGATTTTTCAGAGATGATCAGGCATCCCTATTTAAACAGAAATCTTGTGAATAATTTAATTGTAATGCGTCAACAACATGGGAAATTTCATGCTATTGAAGATATAAAAAGATCGCACATTATAGATGATGAAACTTTTGCAATAATTGCACCATATCTTAAACTTGATAAATGAAATTTACATGATTATTATACATTTTTCCATTCTGTTAAACAATAATTATAAACTATTTGTTATATTTACATAAAATTTATTAAGTCTAAATAAAAATAATAAATCATCATGAAAACAAAAACCATAAAAAAATCAATTATATTTCTAATAACTATAACAGTTATCGGATTTATAACATTAGCAAACCAGGCCATTAATGAATCCGAGAAGTTAAAGGAGATGAGCCGTAATAACCCTCATGAGTTACCTGACTTAGAGTATGAATATGATGCCCTCGAGCCATATATAGATGCCAAAACAATGAAAATACATCATAGCAAGCATCATCAGGCTTATGTAAATAATTTAAATTCGGCAATTACCGGTACAGAGTTAGAAAATATGGCACTGGAAAAAATATTCGAAAACATGAGTGCACATTCCGCCAGTGTCAGGAATAATGGAGGTGGTCATTACAATCACGCATTATTTTGGAAAGTTTTATCGCCGGATGGTGGCTCTATGCCGGGCAAAACGTTTCTTGATGTTCTTGAGAGCAGGTTTGGTTCATTTGACGATTTTAAAAATAAGTTTAACACTGCAGCTGCTACCCGTTTTGGTAGTGGTTGGGCATGGCTGATTGTAGATGATGAAGGCCAGCTTCAAATTACCAGTACACCAAATCAAGATAATCCACTGATGGACGTGGTTGAAAAACAAGGAACACCCATCCTTGGACTGGATGTTTGGGAACATGCATATTATTTAAAATATCAAAACCGGAGAGCTGATTATATTGGTGCATTTTGGAATGTGGTAAACTGGCCTGAAGTAGAGAAACGGTATAGGGAAGTGGTTAATAATTATTGATTTTTTATTATTTGTGATAAAATTCCGGCGGTAAGCAATTAACTTGCACCGCCGGAATTTTTTATTTGGTAATACAAAACCATTATTCGAAAGATAAAACTGATTTTTTGATAATTTCAACACACTCCATGAGTTGTTCTTCAGTAATAACTAATGGGGGTGCAAAACGTATCTTATCACCATGAGTGGGTTTAGCCAAAAGGCCATTTTCAGCCATTTTTACACATACATCCCAGGCTGTTTTTCCGCCTTTAGGTTTGATTACTATTGCATTGAGCAATCCTTTTCCCCTAACAACCGAGATCATATCGGTTTTAATTGCTTTTAGTTCACGTCTTAATATTTCACCAAGTTTTTGTGACCTTTCACACAGGTTTTCGTCTCTAACAACATCCAGTGCAGCTATAGCTACACGACCTGCAACCGGGTTACCTCCAAATGTGGATCCATGTTGCCCCGGCTGAATAACAAGCATAATGTCATCGTTAGCCAGAACGGCAGATACAGGGTATAACCCTCCACTTATAGCTTTACCAAGAACCAGAACATCGGGCTTTACATTTTCATGATCACATGCTAATCTTTTTCCCGTGCGGGCAATTCCGGTTTGAACTTCATCTGCAATAAAAAGCACACCAGCTTCCTCACAAAGTTGTTTAGCTTTTGTCAGGTATCCTTCATCCGGAACAAATACACCTGCTTCACCTTGTATCGGTTCGACAAGAAAACCTGCCACATCAGGATCCTTCAATGCCTCAGCCAAAGCTTCGGTATCGTTGTATGGAATGCTTATAAAACCGGGTGTATATGGCCCGTATTCTTTGGTTGCATCATGATCTGATGAAAATGAAATAATAGTTGTAGTACGTCCATGAAAATTCCCTTCACAAACAATAATTTTTGCCTTGTTTTCACCAATGCCTTTTTTTTGATATGCCCATTTACGACAAAGCTTGATAGAAGTTTCAACTGCTTCGGCACCGGTGTTCATGGGTAGTATTTTATCAAACCCAAAATATTCGGTAACATATTTCTCATATACTCCCAATACATCATTATAAAATGCACGTGAAGTAAGTGCCAGCTTTCCGGCTTGTTCAGTCAGAGCTTTAACAATCTTTGGATGACAATGACCCTGATTTACAGCCGAGTAAGCAGATAAAAAATCATAATAACGCTTTCCTTCAGAGTCCCAAACATATACACCTTCACCTTTACTAAGTACTACAGGTAGTGGATGATAATTGTGTGCACCATATTTTGACTCCAGGTCCATGGCCATCTTAGATGTAATCTTTTCATTAAATTGTGTACTCATAACATTTATATAATTTAAAATTTAAACATTGCTTTGATAATAAACATTTTCAGCAAATATAGATAATTTAAATCACTAAAAAAAATAACCTGCAATATTGTTATTATTAAACAACAGCACCAAAGAAAATAATATGTTATTAAGTTATGATTTATAAAAATCAACTTAAAAACTAAATAGCATAGCTTTTAAATACTATCATTACTCTGGTGAAATACTTTTGTAACAGCCACAATATACTTTATCTTTGTGGCTAAAAAAGTGAGCAGGAAAAATAAACTTACAGGCAAAATATATAAAAACGTTGAGATTACTGATATAGGCGCTGAAGGCAAATCAATTGCCAAAATTGACCAAAAAGTCGTATTCGTTCCTTTTGGAGCTCCCGGTGATATTATTGATTTGCATATAACAAAAGACCGAAAAAAATTCCTTGAGGGCAAAATTGTAAACATACATAAGGAGTCAAAACAAAGGGTTGAACCCTTTTGCGAACACTTCACCCTTTGTGGGGGATGTAAGTGGCAGCACCTTAAGTATTCACAACAACTAAAATACAAGGAAATACAAGTAACTGATACCCTTCAACGAATTGGAAAAGTCAACTATAACTTTTCTCACAATAATATTATTCCGTCGCCCGAAAATCAGTTTTATAGAAATAAGCTTGAATACACATTTTCTAATAAGCGATGGTTGTTTGATGAAGAAATTAAAAAAAATGAAAAGATAGAAGATCCGGAAGGATTAGGGTTTCATATACCCGGTTATTTTGATAAAATAATAGATGTCAAAAAGTGCTGGCTTCAACCAGAACCTTCAAATCAAATCAGGTTATCAATAAAAAGTTTTGCTGTTCAAAACGGGTATAGCTTTTTTAATATAAGAAAAAAAGAGGGTTTTTTGCGTAATGTTATAATTCGAAATAACCTGAAAGGTGAGTTTATGGTTATACTGGTTGCTTTCGAAAATAATATGGAGCAAATAACTAAAATACTTGATTTCATTAATAAGCTATTTCCTCAAATTAAATCATTATATTATATAATTAATCCCAAAAAAAATGACTCTCTTGATGATCTTAAACCTGTTCTTTATAAAGGAGATCCTCATTTGTCAGAAGTAATTAACGGATTAGTTTTTAAAATTGGGCCCAAAACATTTTATCAAACCAATAGCCGGCAGGCTATATCACTTTATAATATTACCAGCAAATATGCGGGGCTTACAGGTAAGGAAACCGTATATGATCTTTATACCGGAACAGGTACAATAGCTAACTTTTTAGCCGGCCAATGCAAAAAAGTCGTAGGAATAGAATATTTAGATGAAGCAGTTGATCATGCCAGGGAAAACTCCAGGCTCAATAAAATTGGCAATACTGAATTTTTATCGGGAGATATGTCAAAATTATTTAATGAAGAGTTATTTAAAACCCATGGCAACCCCGATGTTATTGTTACTGATCCTCCCAGGGCCGGTATGCATCCAAAAGTTATAGAGCAATTAAAAAAAATCAATGCAAGCAAAATAGTATATGTAAGCTGTAATCCTGCCACTCAATCACGTGATATTGAAATGCTTGGTGATATATACAATATAAAAAGTATTACGCCTGTTGATATGTTTCCCCATACACAACATGTAGAGAATATAGCATTATTAGAGTTAAAATAATCTTATTAAACTAAAGCACCGGAGAATTTGCAATAATACAACACTGTTTATATTGCAATATTAATTATTTAAATTTTTATTGCAATAATCCACAATTTCATATCTGTAATCCACGCCACTGATAACAGATCCATCTACTTCTGTTTTCAAGTTAATATATTCTTTATATATCATTCCTGCATTTTTTGCAAACTTTTCAACCTGGTACTCTTTACTGATAAGGGTTTTATCGTCTTTTTGCAAAACGGTTGCCACTGAATCAAAAGAAAGTTCGTTTATTGTATATGGCTTATGTACATCAGTATAACGGTAGGTTTGTTCAGGCATGGAATTATAAGCATTCCCGTTCCAGTTTTTGTTAATTTTTACAGGAAATGCAAGTTTAATAAATCTTATATTTTCTTCAACCTTTTCAGCCCTTGAAGGTAAAAGCCTTGCCACCCATGCATTTTTTATCTGCCAATCCTGGTCGGTTTCCCAGCGAATAAAACGTTCAAGACGTATAGCTTCTTTACCTGAATCATCAATAAATTTTTCCTCAAAAACCTCCTTTACCTGGTAATGAAAAGTATCTATGTTACCCGTAAAATCATCATAAACGATCGAGTCAACATTATAAATTACCCAGTGGCCGGTATTAACAGGAAAATATTCATGATACAGTTTTTCAATTACTACACTGTCATCATCACATCTGAATAATAATATACAAGATACTATTATCAGTAGTATTAAATATACCGGGTTTGATTGTTGTTTCATTATTTTATTGCAGAGTTATGCATATATTTGATTTAGCCCGATTTGACCTGTATTTAAAAGGTTTAAAATTAATTAAACCGGTCATTTTATTATTTTATAAAGCTACAACTCCTAATTTATTAATATTTCAATTTCATTCTATGACTTCATCAATAAACCCCCCTCCTACAACATCATCATTTTCGTAAAAAACTGCAGATTGCCCGGGGGTAATTGCTTTCACTTTCTCATTTAAAACTATTCTTGCATTATCTTTATCTATTTTATGAATACGACCGTGTTGCTCTTTACTTTTATACCTTATCTTTACGGCTACTTCCAATCCATCGGGAATCATATCATACTTGATATTATTGATTCCGGTAACCTTAAAAACATTATGATACAATTCTTTTTCTTTTCCCAGAACGATAGTGTTTGTTTCGGGTTTTATCTGCTTTACATAAAGTGGCTCTCCAACAGCAATATTCAAGCCTTTACGCTGTCCTATGGTATAAAACGGATATCCCTTGTGTTTACCAAGTATTTTTCCGGCTGAATCAACAAAATTTCCACCATCAACCTTTGCTTCAAGATTTTTAACTTGTCTTTTTAAAAATCCCCTGTAGTCATCATCAGGAATAAAACAAATCTCATAGCTCTCTTTCTTATCAGCAATATCTACAAAACCTTTATTATAAGCTATTTGCCGAATTTCATCTTTTTTGTACATTCCCAGTGGAAATAATGTTCGTTTAAGAAAATCTTGCTTAAGCCCCCACAAAACGTAGGTTTGGTCTTTATTTTTATCTTTACTTTTTGAGATCACAAATCTAGCGTTACGTTTTGTTATTTGGGCATAATGACCGGTTGCAATATAGTTACATGAAAGCTGATCGGCACGTTTTAATAAGGCAGCCCATTTTATATGAGTATTACACAATATACATGGATTGGGTGTTAGCCCTTCAAGATACCTGTCAACAAAATCTTTAACTATATATTTATTAAATTCATCCCTGATATCCAATACATAATGAGGGAAACCCAAGGAAACGGCAATTTGCCGGGCATCATTTATAGAGTCAAGGCTGCAACAACCGGTTTCCTTGCTATTTCCACCTGATTGTGAATTATCCCAGGTTTTCATTGTAATCCCCACAAGTTCATAACCTTGCTCCTGCAGAAGCATGGCAGCAATACTGCTATCCAACCCACCACTCATGGCCATTAAAACTTTTCTATTATTCATAGCAAAAAACCGTTTTGAAAGGTAACAGGATCAAAAAACACCTTCGAAAAGGTCTTCGTATGGATCTTCCAGTGGTCTCATATCATCTTCATCAATCTCTATTTCACGTTCTATAAAAACCTCTTCTTCAATTATATCCCCCTCATCATAAACAACGCGCTTTTCAATATCACCATTAGAAGTATAATGCTCCCATTTTTTATGCGGCATATTATTATGATAATAACCTTTTATCATAACTCTTCCGTTTTCATGATATAACCTATATTTGCCATTTAACTTATTATTATTATAATAGGCTGAAAGCCTGATATTACCATTTTCATGATATTGCTTCCACTCACCATCCTTATCTCCGTAATGATATGTTATTACTTCCATTAACTCACCCGACGGGTAAAAAGTCTTCCATACACCATGATTTATATCCTTATGATAATAATTTTTCATTACTAAATTACCGTCATTGTCATAGAAGCGCCACAATCCATCTTTTTTTTGGTTAATAAACTGGCCTTCAGCCATAATATTTTCAGATTCATGATAAAATGTTGCCTTGACCGGGTCTTTATCATCCCTGTGAATAAGCTCCGCCCTGACTCCACCTTCACGGTAAAAATAAGTGAATTTCCCTACAGGTTGGCCATCCTTAAAATTGCCTTTGTACCTGGGATTGTTATTATCATATAAATCCTGCCAAAAACCCGTCCTCTCACCATTTTTATTATACTGATTTATAGTATCATTTTGCACCTTATAATTATCCGCAAAATATACATTGTTGGAAATTGCTGATTTTACCGTCTGAAAAATGATTGACAGCAATAAAACAGTAAAAAGAGTTTTTGTGTTAAGCATATTATTTAATAATTGTAGTTAAATGAATATATATTTATTAAACGAAAAAATAACGTATGTAAAAATTTCTTATTTTAAAATTAACTATAATATAATCCAATCGGCAAATTCTTTTAATGACTTAAAACGTAAGTCCCATTCTTTTTCCATGCAAAAATTGTTATTATTATCTCCTGATAAAAACACATTGATCATTCCAAGTTCTTTACCAAAAATCATATCTGATATCGTATCACCCACCATTATAGATTTTTCAAATTCTATTTCAGGAAATTCCTTTTTTGCTTTCATTCCCATACCTATAGCAGGTTTACGGTTTTTACTACCTGAATTAGCCAGGTCAGTACAATAATAAATCTTATCAATTCTGCCACCGGCTTTCTTTATCTCGTTACACATATAAAAATGTATTTCATCCAGATCATGTCCGGTCATAAGGCCTTTACCAATTCCCTGCTGATTGGTAACAATAATAATTTTACCAAAAATATTACTCAATTTACCAAAACCATCCAGCACACCATCAATAAACTCAAACTCTTTAACATTTTTAACGTAATTGTTAATGAGTCTTTTATTAATAACACCATCACGATCTAAAAACAGTGTCCACGATTTGTCAGGTTTTATACTTTTATTCTCCCGATTATTTTCAATTTGAGTCATTAGTTATTTGAAAATTAAATTTCAAGCATAAGTTTACCGGAATTTGTTGCCTTACATGAATATATGTTTTTTTATATTCGGCAAATTATCACTTTACTATAAACAGGGATTACATTATTGAGCAATATTAATGTATTTTTGTCTTTATTCCTTATATAGGTTAATTCCCTTAATAGTGAGAGTTTCATTTATTAAAAATATTGCGTTCAACCCATTCACATATTATATGCCCTGTCATAATATGAGCTTCCTGTATTCTTGCTGTATCATTTGAAGGTATTTTAATAATAATATCGCAAAATGCGGCCATTTTTCCTCCTGATTTACCGGTAAAGCCGATAGTATGCATTTTATTTTTTTTTGCAGCCTGCAAAGCATTAACGATATTTTTAGAATTTCCCGATGTTGAGAATGCCATTAATACATCATTTTTTATTCCGGCGGCTTGTACCATTCTTTGATATATTAAGTCGTAGGAATAGTCGTTGGCTACAGCTGTTAAAAAAGATGTATTACAATGTAAGGCCTCAGCATGCAAGGGTTGACGGTCAAAATAAAACTTGCCCCCAAATTCTGCTGCCAAATGTTGGGCATCTGCTGCACTTCCACCATTACCACACAAAAGAATCTTGCCTCCAAACTCGTAACAACGGGTTATTAGCAAAATTGAATCTTTGACTTTTTCAATATAAGCCTCATCGCGCAACAGACATTCTTTCAGAGACACAGAATTCTGTATAGTATTTCTGATACCTTCTTTCATTTATAAAATATATTACCGGGTTTATAATTATGCAGTATTTTTAGATTTCACAACAGAAAAAATTGCATTAACCATGTTTTCCCATTTATAAAGTCTCTTCTGCTTCTTTATTTTTTCTTTAAATTTATTTTCAGTAATCTTATTTTTGAAAAAATTGACAATAGACGATGCTATTTGTATTTCATCTCTATCAACAACATAGCCTGTTTCATTATGTAGTACCATTTCAGCCAGCCCTCCAACATTCGTAACTAACATTGGTATTTCAAAATGATAAGCAATTTGTGTTACGCCACTCTGAGTTGCACTTTTATAGGGTTGGGCTACAAGATCGGCAGCACTGAAATAAAGAGCAACATTTTCATTAGGAATAAATTCCGTATGAAGAAATACTTTATTATCTATTTTTAATTCTTCTATCATATTCATATATAAATCCTGGTTTGCATAAAACTCACCGGCAATAATGAGTTGCACATCAGAATTTTTTAGTTGTGGTTGGCCAAATGCTTTTAACAAAAGGTCCAGGCCTTTGTAATCACGTATAAATCCAAAAAACAAAACATATTTTCCATTAGGATCAAGATTAAGCATTTTTCTAGCCAAAACTTTATCAACTTTTTCCCCAAAATTGTCATAAAGCGGATGATAACAAAATTTAACCGGTACATTTTTTTTATTGAAAGGTTTCAGATCATCCAGAACTGTTTTTGACATTGTAACAAAACCGTCAATTTTATTTACAAAATACCTGGTAAGTATTTTATCTCCGGGTCGTTTTTCATGCGGTATAATATTGTCAGCAATACTAATTACTTTAGTATGATTGTTTTTTCTGGCAAGTCGTGCTATAGTACCAAGGCATAAAGCCATAAAGGGTAACCAATATCGTATAACAAGAATATCGGGTTTTTTATTTTTTAACTCCTTCCCTATTTTTATCCAGTTAAATGGATTAATACTGTTTACTCTTATTTTAATATCCAAATTTTCGGGTTTGGTTTCATCTGAATATTGTGTTTTCCCCGGAAACAAAATAGAGGGGTATTGTAATGAAAATGTATATATAGTTACCTGGTGTCCTTCTTGCTGAAATGCTAATGCAAGCCTTTCATTGAAAGTTGCCAATCCACCACCTCTGAGGGGATATGCAGAACCCAGTATTATTATTCTTGCCAATTTGATTCTGTTGTTGTTTCAACCAAATATTTGTTTCTATCCTGTCCGCTACGTACGATCAATTCTCCTAAAAATCCGGCTACAAAAAGTTGTGTTCCAAGTATCATAGCCAAAATTCCGAAATAAAAAAGCGGGCGTTGAGTCATATGATAGCCATCCATAAAAAATTTAGCATAAGCCAGGTATATTGCTATCAAGAACCCGGCAACAAACAGAATGGTGCCAATCATTCCGAAAAGATGCATGGGTTTACGGCCAAAACGGGTAACAAATGTAATTGACATAAGGTCAAGAAATCCGTTTATAAATCGCTCCATCCCAAACTTTGTTGTCCCATACTTACGGGGTCGATGTTGAACCACTTTTTCGCCAATTTTAGAAAATCCGGCCCATTTAGCCATTACGGGTATATATCTGTGCATCTCACCATAAACTTCTATTGACTGAACCACTTTACAATTATAGGCTTTTAACCCGCAATTAAAATCATGAAGTTTGATCCCGGTAACAAGCCTTGTAACAAAATTGAAAAGTTTGGTCGAAACCCTTTTTAATAATGAGTCATAACGCTTTTTTTTCCAGCCGCTAACTAAATCAAACCCTTTTTCTGTTATCATCCGGTATAATTCAGGTATTTCATCCGGATTATCTTGCAAATCGGCGTCCATTGTAACTACAACCCTGCCGGAGGTCCGGCGAAAACCCTCATTAAGTGCCGCAGATTTACCATAATTCCTTCTGAAACGGATCCCTTTTACAGATGGATTAGCCCCCGATAACTGCTCAACAACCTGCCACGAATTATCTGTGCTTCCATCATCTACAAAAATAATCTCATATTTGAATTTCTCCCGCTCCATCACACTATCGATATATTCAGCAAGCTCCGCTATTGACTCTGCCTCATTGTATAAAGGAATAACAACCGAAATATCAAAATCCTGTTTATTTTCTGCCATGATAATTATTAAGATGAAATGATAACAAAATTACAATTTTTTATTTTGCCTATACCCAATATGAATGTTTTTGACAAAATATGTTTTAAAATATTAATTAAAATAATTATAATATAATAATATAACCTTTTGATTTAAAAATAATTTATTATATTTAGTAATTAATTTATATATCGTAGGTAAACCGGTATTAATTTATGAAAGAAGAAATATTGGAAAAATTCAATAAGGCGATAGAGAAGAATCCTCATGATGCCGAGGCCTATAACGGGCGCGGGAATTTGAAGTTTGAATTTGGTAATTACAAAGGTGCTATAGCGGATTTCAGCAAGGCTATAGAAATTAATCCTGTTTTTTCGGAGGTATATAATAACAGGGCTGCTGCTAAAACTGCTCTTGGGCAATATGGAAGTGTTATATCTGATTGTAGTAAGGCAATAGAAATAAAACCCGGTAATGCCGGGGCATACAGCATCAGGGGAGCAGCAAAAGCTAAGCTTGGTAATTACAAAGAGGCTATATCAGATTATAACAAAGCAATAGAAATTAATCCCGGATATACTGAAGCATATAATAACAAAGGAGCTGCAGAATTTGAGCTTGGCAATTACAAAAATGCTATTATAAATTACAATATGGCTATAGAAAATGATCCCAAAAATGCAGGGTCATACAGTATCAGGGGACTCGCTAAAGCAGAGATTGGTAATTATAAAGAAGCTATAGATGATTATAGTAAGGCATTATATATTAATTCGAAAGACGCTGAAACATATTTTTTAAGAGGAGGTGCCAAATCGAAGCTTGGAGATATCAATGGAGCGTTAGAGGATTTTAGCAGAACGATAGAAATTGATCCTGATGACGCTATAGCTTACAGAATGAGAGGAAGTGCAAAAACCAGGCTTGGAAATTATAAAGAGGCTGTAAAGGACTATACTAAAGCTATAGAGATTGATCCTGAAGATGCCGGTGCTTATAGTATCAGGGGCCTGGTTAAAGCTGAAAATAAAGATTATTATGGAGCAATTGAAGATTATAACAAAGCAATAAATATTGACCCCGGAGATTTTGAAACATACAATATGAGAGGTTTAGCCAAATTAGAAACCGGCAACTTTGAAGATGCAATATCAGACTTTGATAAGGCAATAGATATCAATCCTGATCATAGTAAAGCATACAAAAACCGGGGTATTGCCAAATATGAAACGGGCAATGAAAAAGAAGCTTGTGCAGATTTGAAAAAAGCAGGCCGGCTCGGTAATTTAGATGCTTATGAATTAACTGATAAGCTATGCAAATAGAATTTTTGAAATGTAAATTAATTCTTAGATAAAAATAAAACCGCAATGCATTTTTGAACTTAAAGGCTCAATAAATTGTTAAGCAATTAATTATTAACAAAAAATATACTATTATGGCCAAACTAGAAACTAAATTTATGGGTATTGAAATAAAGAACCCCATAGTTGTTGGAGCGAGTAACCTTTCACAGAATCCCGAAACACTCACCCGGCTGGAAAAAGCCGGAGCTGCTGCAATTGTATATAAGTCACTCTACGAGGAGCAGATCCAATACGAAAAGATACAAATGGAAGAAGATCTCCAGGAGTATAATGAACGTCATGCTGAAATGATCAGCACTCATCCGGGTATTAGACATGCTGGTCCGAAAAAATATCTGTCGGATCTCAAAGAAGCAAAAAAGACTTTGTCTATTCCTCTAATTGCCAGCTTAAATGCTGTAAACAAAGAAACATGGGTTGAGTATGCTCAACTGATTGAAGAAACCGGAGTAGATGGCCTGGAATTAAACCTCTATTCAATACCAAAAGATGTTAAATTAAATGCTGAAAGCATCGAAAATTACCAAATTGAAATTTTGAAAGCTGTAAAAAAAGCTGTAAAGCTTCCTGTTTCAGTAAAGATTGGACCGTTTTATACCAATACCCTTTCAGTAATTTCCAAAATGGACCAGGAGGGAATAAATGGTTATGTATTGTTTAACAGGCTGTTTCAACCTGATATTGATGCTGACAACGAACAACACAAACTTCCTTTCAACCTCAGCAATGAAGGGGATTACAGATTGTCACTGCGATATGCCGGCATGTTATACAATAATATTAAAGGTAATATCTGTAGCAATACGGGAATATATACCGGGAAAGATATTGCTAAATTATTACTGGCAGGAGCTGACTGCGTACAAATTGTCAGTGCAATATACAAACACAAACCCAAACACATCACTAAAATGCTTGATGAGCTGGAATCATGGATGGAAAAGCAATCATACAATTCGCTTAATGATTTCAAGGGTAAACTATCCCAAACCTCAACAAAAGATAAGTTTGCATATTCGAGAGCACAGTATATTGATATTTTAATGAATCCCGAAGATATATTGAAAAAGTACCCTATGCCCTAACAGATGAAGAGAATCACTACTCTACGTCAATAATAAAGGTTGGGAAAACAATTTTTTATGATTAAAGCAGCTGTTGTTTTTAAACTTTTTTCTTGAAAAAAAGTTACAAAAATTCAAGGTGTAGGTGTCTTCACCAAAGGCCGGAGGACGGTTTTAAAAACCAATTTATCATAATTTCACCGCTGACGCAGCTTTTTAGATGTTTGTGTATCCGTTTTCTACCATATTGTCGTCGATATGCAACTTGTAGCTGTTAGTATTCTGCAATAATGTTGTCGATGATACGGTCCGGTAAAGACGTGCCTCTCCGGCACGTCTCATTTTGCTAAATCCGTATAGCATTGTACAGACGAGCCTTTCGGCACGTCTCCATTTTCTTCAATTTACTCCACTTATTGATATACCCTGCCAAACAGAAAGTCTTTCTCACTATTAAGTTTTTAAACTTTTTTCTAAAAAAAAGTTAGAAAAATTCAAGGCTGTGGTTCCGCCACACCAAAACTACGCATCAAGGGCTAAAATATTTGCAATGTCGCTTTTGGCTTTGATTTAATTTTTGAGAGTAATTAATCGATGTTGTTTTTTTATACATTCCGACAACATTATGGAGCGACTTCAAATATTTTTTAACGCCCTTTTCGCTTGTTTTGTTGGTGGCTTCACCATAGGCCGGATGACGGTTTTAACCAACTTTGGTATAGAAAATTAAGCTTATTAAGATTTTTAAAATTAATTTACTATAAATCCCCTTCCAAAACTATAAAAATCGTGCGAGTTTGCCTGCCCAGACAGGCGGCTGCGAAAACGTGAATTAAAAAATGGCAGGAAATACGGCAAAGGCGACGTTAGATCGTTTGGTTTAAAACAAAGCAGGCTATAAAACAAAAATCATTAAGAAACAGCATGGATACTTTGAGATTTAATTCAAGCTATTTTTAATATTTATTGTATTTTTGCTACTGTCTTTACCTTATTATTAATAATGAAAAATACAAACATCGTTGGATTAAAAATAGAAAAATGGATTTAAATGACATTTTAACAATTTCAGGAAAAAGTGGCCTTTATAAAGTGATTTCAAAAACAAAAAACAACATTATTGCTGAATCACTTGAAGATGGAAAAAGAATACCTGTATTTGCTGCAAACCACTCATCGGTACTTGAAGACATTAGTGTTTTTACATATGATGAAGATATACCATTAAAAGAGGTACTTTGGAAAATATATGAAGTTGAACAAGGTAAATGCAGCATTGATCCGAAATCTGACAACAAGACTCTTAAAAACTTTTTCGAAAAGATTGTCCCTGAATATGATAAAGAAAGAGTTTACCCTTCTGACATAAAAAAAATAATAATGTGGTATAACATATTATTTAAACATAACTTAATAACTAAACCGGATTCTAAAGAAGAGGAAAAAAGCGAAGAAAACAACAATAAAACAGGGGAAGAAAAAAAGGATGATGCAAATCAAAACTTAAACGATCAAAACAAAAAATAGAATTATATTGACCTAGTCATTAAATCAGGGATATTATAATTTATATTTGCTTTATCCTCTATCCCCAGGTTAAAGTCTAAAACTTCAATCATTTAACTTAAAAATATGTATAAAAGGGTAATACGCCCCATATTATTTCTGATTAATCCCGAATCGGCACACTACTTTGTAGCAGCAGGTTTAAAATTTGTTTTTTCAATACCCGGTTTGGCATGGCTTGCAAAAAAGCTTTTAACAGTTGATGACTCAAGGCTTAAGAAGAATGTTTTTGGCCTTAATTTCAATAACCCTATTGGTATGGCTGCCGGCTTTGACAAAGAAGCAAAACTTTATAATCATTTGCAAAATTTTGGTTTCAGCCATGTAGAAATTGGTACGGTTACCCCAAAAGCTCAATCGGGAAACCCACGCCCAAGACTATTTAGAATCCCTAAAGACAATGCAATGATAAACAGGATGGGATTCAATAATAAAGGCGTTGAACAAGTATTAAAAAACTTAAAAAAAGCGAAACCAAAAATCATTGTGGGATGTAATATAGGCAAGAATACTAATACACCAAACCATGAAGCATTAAATGATTACTGCCAGGTTTTTGAAGCTGTTCATCCATATGTTGATTATTGTGTAATAAATTTAAGTTGCCCGAACATTAAAGATCTTGATAAACTTCAGGATAAAGAAAATACAAAAAAAATACTGGAAGAAATAATCAGGCTTAACTCCCAAAAATCAATAAAAAAACCTATTTTATTAAAAATTGGCCCTGACCATGATGAAAAGCAGCTCGACGAAATAATTGAAGTCGTTGAACAAACCGGCACTGACGGAATTATTGCCACAAACACATCAACTACCCGTGATAACCTAACAACAGATATAAAAAAGATCGAATCAATTGGTAATGGCGGATTAAGCGGCTTACCAGTTAAGAGTAAATCAACCAGGACAATAGAGTATATATCAAAAAAAACAGGTGGGAAGCTCCTTATTATTGGAGTTGGCGGTATTTTTTCAGCCGAAGATGCACTGGAAAAACTTAATGCGGGAGCATCGCTAGTTCAGATCTATACCGGGTTTATTTATGAAGGACCTGCTGTTGTTAAACAAATCAACAAAAAATTGCTAAAAAATATCAATTAAGCCTGCCTTATAACAATAAGTTTCCACTATTTTGCGATTAATATAAAAAGGGTTGACATGAGTATGTTTATACTTTTATGTTAAAACAGTATATACGTTTATAAAATCATCAGCAAACATATTAATATAAAAGAATGTCGTTATTAAACATTTTTTTCATGATATGTGTTTTATTTATAAGTAAAAACCAATTAATAACAAGAAGGTTATGTAATTATTTTTTTGTATTTTTATATTTAAATAAACATAAATAATGTTTAAAAATTTATTAATAATCATATTACTTTCAATAATTAAATTCACATCCCTGGTTGGTGAAAATGGTCAACCTGTATTTGAATTTACAACCGACCGAAGTTCAGTTAGAATACCCATAAAAGTCTCTCATAATATTTTAATTATGCCATTAAGAATTAATAATGGCCCTGAGTTAAACTTTATTTTGGATAGCGGTGTAAACGAAACTATTCTCACGGAACCTTTGTTAGCAAGGGCTTTGCAGCTAGAAGGAGAAGAATTGGTTAATATTCTTGGGCTTGGAACTGATGGAATTGTTCAGGCAGAAAGAATAGAAAATGTTGAAATTAGTCTAAGTGGTATTACCGGAAAAAATCAGAGCGTGCTTTTAATTCAGGATGATGTGCTTTCATTATCGGAGGTATTTGGTTTTCCGGTACACGGAATTATTGGACACGATTTATTAAAAGAGTTTCCGATAAAAATTAATTATAAAAATAATTTCATAAGGATATACAGGGATTCAGACTACAGAATAAGAAGAAACAGCAATATAATTCCTATTGAGATTATAAATAACAAGCCATATATAGAGGCTACTATAAAAGCTAAAAGTGACACTTCTGTTACTTTGCCGCTTTTATTGGATCTAGGAGCAAGTCACACATTATATTTAAACAACCAATACACTTTTTTGTCATCTGATTCAACAATAACGTCTTATTTGGGAAAAGGCATCAGTGGTGACTTAATTGGCGAAGAAGGCAGGATAAATGAGCTAAAGCTGGGAGATCAGATCACACTCAATAATCCCATTATAGCATTTGCCGATCCTGAAGAAATGTGGCTGGAAAGGTTAAACATAGATTGGGATGGACTCATAGGAGGTAGTATTTTAAAAAGATTCCACATCATTATTGACTATGAATCACAACACATAGTATTAAGAAAGAATTCTCGTTTCAGGCGTTCGTTTAACAGCAATCTTAGCGGCATTAATCTTATTGCCAAAGGAAGCAGTTTTGACGAATACATCATTACTTTTGTAAGACCAGGCTCAGCAGCTGATGATGCTGGTGTAAAAAAAGGAGATCAGATAATTCGAATTAATAATAAAGATACCGATAATATGAATCTGCAAGATATCATTGATATTTTGAATAAACCAATTAATACACGTATAACATTAGCTGTATCCAGAGATTATATAATAGAAGATGAATCTAATGAAGATGATCCCGAAACAAAATCGAAAAAACATCGCTTAAGGTTCAATCTCAGAGAAGATTTACCTCATTATTAAAAAAGGATTTTAATACTATTTTGAAAACCTTTTTTCTACGACATCCCAGTTAATAATCTTCCAGAATGCATTAACATAGTCCGGGCGCCGGTTTTGATAATCAAGGTAGTATGCATGCTCCCATACATCGCAGGTAAGCAATGGCAAATCGCCGTCTCTAAGAGGATTCTCGGCATTACTTTTTTGAACAATATCCAATGATCCATCCTGCTTTTTAACAAACCAGGCCCAGCCTGAACCAAATAAAGTTATAGCTGCATGTGAAAAATCATCTTTAAATTGTTCAAAAGAGCCATATTTTGTCTCAATGGCATCCAGTAATTCACCACCCGGCTTTCCTCCACCATCGGGGGAAAAACTCTCCCAGTAAAACGTGTGATTATATACCTGGGCGGCATTATTAAAAATAGCACCCTCTGACTCCTTAATTATATCCTCCAGCGAAAACTCCTCATAAGCACTGTCTGTTATAAGGTCATTTAGCTTGTTAACATAAGTTTGATGATGCTTACCGTAATGAATTTCTATGGTTTTCTGAGAAATATGAGGCTCAAGAGCTTCAGATGAGTAGGGTAATTTTGGTAATTTGAATTCCATAATAAAATATTTTTGGTTTGTATAACAAAGCTAACAATTTTTTTATAATATTTAATATCTATTATTAGCTAATTTATATGAGCATAATAATCTGAAACCATTTAACCTGCAAAAAATATACTCATAATTGATAACAGCTTTATTATTCGTAATAAGTTTATTAGCCGTGACATTATTGTAGCCGCTTAGCAAACACAGTAATTAAGACAGGAACTATTTTGCATATGAAACTGCTCTTGTTTCTCTAATAACAGTGATTTTTATTTGTCCCGGATAAGTCATTTCATTTTGTATTTTCTTAGAAAGGCTTGAAGAAATTTCTTCAGCTTCCTGATCAGAAATATTTTCGCTGCCAACGATAACTCTTAATTCACGTCCGGCCTGAACGGCATAAGTTTTAGCCACTCCAGGATATGTAAGCGCCAGTTCTTCAAGATCTTTAAGGCGCTTAATATATGATTCAACTACTTCCCTCCTTGCTCCAGGCCTTGAACCGGAAATAGAGTCGCAAACCTGAATTATGGGCGATATAAGACTTTTCATTTCTGTCTCATCGTGATGTGAGCCAATTGCATTACATATTTCCGAATTTTCCTTATATTTTTCTGCCAATTTCATTCCCAAAATAGCATGTGGTAATTCCGGTTCATTATCAGGCACCTTACCAATATCATGTAATAAACCGGCACGCTTGGCAATTTTGGGATTTAATCCAAGCTCAGCAGCCATAGTTGACGCAAGGTTAGCTACTTCTTTAGAATGTTGCAGAAGGTTTTGTCCATAAGATGAGCGGTACTTCATTTTACCTATCAAACGTACCAGCTCATGATTAATACCATGAACACCCATATCAATGCAAGTTCTTTTTCCGATTTCAATAATCTCCTGATCTATCTGCTTCTTCACTTTACTTACAACTTCTTCTATTCTTGCAGGATGAATCCTCCCATCAGTGATTAATTTATGTAAAGACAATCTTGCAATCTCTCTTCTGACCGGATCAAATCCACTTAAGATAATAGCTTCGGGAGTATCGTCTACAACGATTTCTACACCGGTAGCAGCTTCCAAAGCCCTGATATTTCTACCTTCTCGGCCTATGATTCTACCCTTCAACTCGTCATTTTCAATAGGAAATACTGAAACCAAATTTTCGGCTGCAACATCAGTGGCAGTACGTTGTAAAGCCTGTATAACAATCTTTTTGGCTTCAGTATTTGCGGTAATTTTGGCTTCTTCAATATATTCCTTAAGAAAAGTTTGAGCTTCAGCCTGAGCATCAGCTTTTAAAGTTTCAATAAGTTGTTCTTTAGCTTCAGAAGCTGACATGCCACTTATAGTTTCAAGTTGCTGGAGTTGTTTATTGTGTGCTTTTTGTAGTTCTTCCTGCTTACGACCAACGATTTCAAGTTGATTGTTTAAGTTTTCTTTGATCAAATCAACCTCACTCTCTTTCTTCTGAAAATCATCAAACTTTTGTTTCAGGACAGCTTCTCTTTGCTTGAGGCTGTTTTCCTGATTGTTTAAAGCATTATTTTTTTCTGAAACATATTTTTCATGCTCTGACTTTAATTGCAGAAACTTTTCTTTTGCCTGCAATATCTTTTCCTTTTTTATTACCTCAGCTTCATTCTTTGCTTCCTGAAGTACTTGTTGGCTTTTTTTCAATATTGCATTTCTCAAAATTGTTCTAGAAATCAATATTCCAACAACTAAAGAAACAATCAGTAAAATTATCAATATTGTTATTGGTATTTCCATTATCTCAATTTATTAAGTTTAACAAACATATAAACATAAAAAAACCCGCAATTAATTCAATTTTTTTTGGGAACCCCAAAAAAGACAGGTTTTGGATTCCGGGATCTGTCAATCTTCCACTGCTCAATTAAGAGTTGTTATCGCTTAGCAATAACAATTGTGGCCTGATTTATAAACCCCGAGATAATCCGTTTTCTTGAATTATGTTGAGTTCCAAAAACTAATTTGAATTAATGCGGGTATAGTATTATTTTATTCAAAGAACGTTTTAATCTTCCAAAATGTCTGTTAAAGTATTATCAATATTAACCAGCTTATCCTTTAAAGTATTGTAATAATCTGCCTGGTTATTGTAACTTATAGAATCAACAGCCAATTGTAATACAACCATTGCAAAAAGATCTTGATTATCTTTATATGCAAAATTATCAGCGTATTGTTTCATTTTTTCATTTATCAACTTTCCGGCTTTTCTATATAATTGTTCCTCACCTTCACTCCTCACAGCTAATCTGTAAGGTCTGTCTCCAATATTAACTGTTATAATTTGTTCACTCATTTAACAAACACTTTGGGACTATTTGTTTAACATCTTTAAAGATTTATCAATGTCCCGCAAAATTTCATCAACCTTGTGTTTTGCTATCGCATTGTCTTCAGAACTTAATGCTTTAGCTACACTCATTACCTCAACTTTCTTCTCCAGTTCTTCTAACCTTGATCGTTGCTCTTCAATCAAACGGTCTTTCTCAGACTTTTGCGCATCCAACTGTTTTATTTTTTCAGTTAATGCGTTTTGTTTGATAAGCAATCTGTTTAACTTATTCTCAATTCCTTCTATTAATAATTTCATTTCATCCATACAAGGATGGATTTGTTTATACAAATATAATACTTTTTTTCTATCATTTTATTTATTAACAAAAATAAAAAAAATATAGTTTTATGATTTTTAATTGTAGATGAAAATTAACAATGATTGTTTTGACTCGGTATTTAAATTGCTTAATTCAAAAGTATTGATATTAAAAACAAAAATCAATTGAAGAAAAAAATATCAATTATAACTAATAATAATACCTTTCTTTCCATGAAAATTTGCCTTTTATTCCTAAAATGAAAGTAATAAAAACATATAAAGGATATAGCAATGAAGCAGGAAAATACAACAGCAGCAATTTTTGTTTTTGAAAGAAAAAAGATATAACCAACAAAAAGAAAAAATCTATAACTATTTTTAAACCCCACCCCAGAAGCCATAACTTAATGCCTGTAAAAAACAAGTAAAATATTGAAAACACCAGCATTATATTAAAAACTCCAACTATGAGGCCTATAATAACGGTTAATTTATCTTTAAAAGCTTTACTTTTAGAAAACCAGCGCTTTCTTTGATTAAAAAAATCTGAAACACTTTTTAATGATTGTGTACTAACAACTACATCCCTGTTCTTCAAATAATGAATTTTTTTCGGGAATTTTTTTTTGATTTTGTGTAATAAAAAAACATCATCACCCGAAGCATATTTTAAATTGTCATTATATCCGCCAACTTTAAAAAAGGATTTTTTATTAAATCCCAAATTGGCTCCATTGCATAACATATGATTCTTCCATCCGGCAGTTGCTCCGGTAACGCCTGCTAAACTTAAAAATTCGAGCACCTGGATTTTTTCAAAAAATTTCTTACCCTGAGTTATTGCAACCGGCATAATAAGCATTTCGGGTTTATATAAATAACAATAAGTACCAACGGTTTTTAACCAATTTCTACCCATTGTGCAATCAGCATCAGTAGTTATGATAAAATCGAATTTACTTTCATTGATCCCTCTATTGAGAGCATGCTTCTTGCCAAAAAATTTTGAAGAACCAGGTGAAAGTGTTAACAACTTGAAATTGCCGGCATTATTTCGTTTTATAAAATCAATCACTTTGCCGGATGTTTCATCAGATGAATGGTCGTCAACAACTATAACTTCATAATTATGATCGGGATATTCTTGTTTGTAAAGTGCTTCCAAACATTCACAAATATTGTCCTCTTCGTTTCGTGCCGGAATAACAACGCTTATTTTTTTATTTATATAAAAACAACCCGGCTTAAAGAAAGGATGCCTCATCCATCCTATAAGTAACCAAATTATTAGTATAGCATAAATTATTGCAAGCGAAATAATTATTAAATCATATATCATTTTACATTAATAATAGATTTTTTTAAAGAAAGGCCATAACCCGTACCCCATATCAAACCCACCAGGGCAGGTATGGCAAGGTTAATTATCCATAAAACACCATTGGCAAATATCAGGCTAATTTCATAACTATGATAGCTGTTTATTGAATCTGCAAAAATGTTGCTAAACACCAATATAGCAACACCACACTTTATTGCAAGTTCTGAAAATGCAGTAATAGGAAGTATAGTCAATATTAAAAATACTACACTTTGAAAAAGGACAGCTTCCTGAATTGATAAATTTAATCCTGCCAAAATAAAAAGCAGAAAGCACTGTGTCATAAAAACGATATAGCGTAAAAAACTTAAAAACAACAACCGCAGGAAATCATTTCTTGTGATATTTTTTAAAATTAATAGTTTTTTGTAAACTTTATAAAGTGGTTTAAATTTGGTTAAGTAGGCAATAATTTTTTTGCGAAAGAGATAAAAACAGGCTATTAATGAAATTGTAAGAGCCGATAAAATAACAGCTTTGTCATTTATTATAAAAAAAGAAAATGATTTTATATGTTTTAAATAAAACAAAATAATCAGAGAAACACCACCAACAACTAATGTTACCAATAATTGGCACAATGTTCCCACCATGTTTATTATAGCTCCTTCTACTCTTTTGGATTTATTAAGAACTATAACTTTACCTGCAAATTCACCTAATCGTTTAGGTGTAATCATTCCCATAGCAATGCCAAGCAAAACGCCTTTGCAGGAGGTTAGAAATGAAATTTTTTGAATTTTCCCTGCAAGGTTTTGCCATTTAATAGATTCTAAACCCCAATTGACGAAGGCAAGAATGAAGACAATCAAAAAAAGCAATAAAAAAAAATTTCCGGCTTCAATTTCATTAAGCCATTTGGTATACTGTATACTAGAATTTGTAATTAATTTATATATGATAAAAGCTAATGCGAAAAACCATAAAACAAGCTTTCCTGTTTTAACAAGAAAATTGTTTACATTTGTATTGAATCCTTTAATTTTACGATCCGAAAACATAATAATAAATTTGAAATACAATCAAATTATAATTGGCATTGATCCCGGCACAAACAATATGGGGATAGGTATTATCGGTATTACAGATAACAACCCGTCTCTCATTGCAATGGATTTATTAAAAGCCCAAAAAATAGAAGATCAAACTGTAAAACTAAAAAAAATCTTTGATACTGTACTACGAACAATAGACCATTTTCAACCCGATGAGTTTGCTATAGAAAGTCAATTTTTTGGCAAGAATGTTCAGTCGATGTTGAAACTTGGCAGGGCTCAAGGTATAGCTATAGCAGCTGCATTACATCGAAATATTCCTGTTTTTGAATACTCCCCTCGTAAGATAAAACAATCCATAACCGGTCGCGGAAATGCATCAAAAGAACAGGTTGCAAATATGCTGGTTCGTATATTTAACATGGATAATGTTCCCGAGTATCTTGATATTACAGATGCTATAGCAGTAGCTACTTGTCACTTCTTTCAGAAAAAAAATAAATATAACTCTTCTGACAATAGATACAAAAACTGGGAGTCATTTGTATCACAAAACCCAAATAAAATTAAAGGCAAATAGAAACAATAAGGCTGTTAACCATCAAAACTTCTTGCTATCATGTCAGACAGCTGTATAAACTCTTCATCTGATAAGTCAAGCTTAGGTTTGCTAAAATCTATGTCGTAGATACTATCTATAGGAACCAGGTGTATATGTGCATGAGGTACTTCAAGACCAAGGACCGCCATGCCAATACGTTTACATTCAAGAACCCTGTCCATGGCTTTGGCCACTTTTTTTGCAAAAAGAAACAACTCCATGTAATCATTGTCTTCCAGATCAAAAATATAATCCACCTCTTTTTTTGGTATAACCAGGGTATGCCCGCGAACTAATGGGTAAATATCGAGGAAAGCAAGATTATTATGATCTTCTGCTACTTTATAACAAGGTATTTCGCCATTTACGATTTTTGTAAAAACACTTTTTTCTCCCATATTTTTGATAATTTTTTATTTTTTTTCAATGTGATGTAAAAATAAAAAACAATTTTTAAATATAAACCTGTTTGCTATAAAAAAACCTGAATTATAACGCATATAATTCAGGTTAAATTATTTCATATTTGTTTTTATCTTGATATCTCTAAGACTTCAAATGACAATTTGCCTGCAGGCACTTCAATTTCTACTGTGTCTTTTGGTTTTTTACCAAGCAATCCACGAGCTATAGGAGAATTAACAGATATTTTTTTTGCTTTAATATCTGCCTCATTTTCAGGCACAATGGTATATGTCATTATAGCTCCTGTTTTTAGATTTTTGAGCTTAACTTTAGTAAGAATAGCAATTTTATTGTTATCAATTTGGCTTTCATCAATAACCCTTGCATTGCTTAATGTTTCTTCGAGCTTTGATATCTTAAGCTCAAGCATTGCCTGTGCATTTTTAGCTGCATCATACTCAGCATTTTCCGTAAGATCACCTTTTTCACGTGCTTCGGCTATTTGCTGTGATATTGCAGGCCTTTCAATTGATTTAAGCCTTTCCAGCTCATCTTTCAATTTTTGCAGGCCATCTTCAGTAAAATATTTTACTTCATTCATGTCATTGTTATTTTAATTGTTTTATCAAAACCACATACAAGACATTATAACGTTATGCCTGTCTTATGGGAGTTTGAAAATCAAAAAATAAAATTTTATAATAACTCCCTGTTTATCGTAAAGACGCTTAAGGGAAACAAAAACCAGAATTTATAATTCGGTTGAGGAATTTTTTTGATAAAAAAAACTATTATTACGGAATATAAAAAATAAATACAGTATGACAGAATATAACTGCACACCATATTATTTTGATATAACCGCGTTGTATTTTTTATCAAAAACATATAAATGTTAATGTTTTTAAGTAAACTAAGTGAAATTAATATAAATTAGACAATAAAAAAAGTTGGCATTCATTATCCAGATATCTTTGGAATAATGTATGCCACTAAAATAGTATAAAAATAAACTTGTATATTTTAAAAGCAAAAATACACAATTAAAAAGGATTTATCAAAAATTTATTAAAAAACTTTTAATTAAATAATAATTAATACTTTCTTTTAATTATTTCGGAATAAATAATTGCATCTCGGGGGTTAAAATGAAACGATTCGGTTTTTACCTCATCATCCCATAAATCAATCACTTCAATCGTTTCTTCCTTTTCTTTTTCCTGTTCTTGTTTTTCAATCTGATCCTCAATAGTTTCAATTTCACCTTCGGCAGAGAATTGAAAATCTTCTCCAACACTCGTCATACCTGTATGTTTTTCGAATCCAGCAGATTTTTGAGCCTCCATTTGTTGATTTTGCATCGTTGAAGGGTTATTTACCGTTTCTTTCGTGGTATTTTGAGTAACAACATCTTCTTTTTCACCAACTATTTCTCGAAAAATTGTTTCAAAATCTTTTTCTTTTCTTTCGCTCCCTGATTGAGTTTCTGTTTGAGGAACAGATTTTTCCCGGGTTTTCTTTTTAGATTTACCCTTATATAAACTATAGATCAGCCATGCAAAAGCAAGCAATACAAATATAACATCTTCCATATTAAGTTCTATTAATTATATCAAATTATAAGCTACAAGCAGTTTAAAACTACTCTTATCATTTAAACAAGGAAATAAATGCTCTATACCATCTCACATAAAAAGGATGTCCACGGTAATTCCAGCTTTCGGATTTTCTTTTGGTTTCTCTCATGCGTCTTTGTGTATCTGCAGTTTGCATATCATAATGCCTATCCCGGGCCTTATTAATAATTTCTTCGCCCTCGTCATATCGCTGCTCCTGTTTTGCCTCCTGTTTACGTTGATCATAAGCAGCTGTACGCTTTGAGCTACAACTAACAAATGACAAAAAAATCAATGACATTATAAAATAAAACAAAATGCTTCTTCTCATTTTTTATGATTTTATTAATAAAAAACGCAGTAATTAAGCATTTATTTCTAAGCAAAAATAGCATTTTATTGATATCTTTACACAATTAAATCTTAATTATTTAGTAGTATTAATAGGAATATTTTTTTTATTAATTTGCAATGATTAAACACTCATTAACCAAAGTTTCATAAAAGAATATGAACTTAAAACCAGAGATCTCACGACATAATTGTAACGGGTAACGGGTAACGAGTAACGGGTAAAGAAAATTTAGGACGGGTCAGTCTGATTTGCGAGCTGTGAGTGATTGGTGATAAAGTACATTATAGAAGTTTATTTGTTGATTTGTAACAGGTCAATTTAATACATCCAGTTACAAAATTATTAGAAATCTGAACTTTAAATATATTTTACACAAATGAAATCTATTGATCTAAATAAAATATTAATAATTTTTTTAACAATACCTTTATTTTGTGTTTTTTGCTTTACCGGTTGTGACAAAGACTCTCAACACCCTGTACCTGAAGTATATGTTGATTTTAAAATAAACCTGGAACTACCTTCCAATCATAAGTTAACTAATGTAAATGGCAGAGAATATTATACAGGAGGTTATAAGGGTATAATAATCTATCGTTTGTCGGAAGAAGAGTTTCGTGCATTTGACAGGGCATGTACTTATAATATTTCGGAGCGCATTATATCTGAAGACCCTCCTATAGCCGAATGTGAAGATTGTGAAAGCAGTTATCTGCTTTTGGATGGATCTGTCGTAGAGGGCCCGGCAAAACACCATCTGAAGGAATACCGGGTGGTATTTGAGTATCCTTTTGTCTATGTTTCAAATTAATGTAGATTATATTTTTTAACATCAGTTATAGAAGTGCTATAACACTAATAAAAAATAATTTTGGGGTGTAAACAAGTCTAAAATAAAAATAAATCGATTCTTTTGACACACCACACTATAGCTAATTATAAAAATTAATATAATAAGTCACATATCACTATTTTTTCATTATGTTTGCAGTTATTTTTAAAATCTTTGGCTAAAAATGTTAAATTAAATTTATAATAAGCTTTACCCTCAAAATGAGATTTTTATATAATATTGGCATATATATTTATTATTTATTAATTAAAATAGCATCAGTCTTTGACTCAAAGGCCCTTAAATTGGTCAAAGGTCGAAAAAACATTTTTGAAACAATGTTTTTTCATTGCAATGAAGATGACAAAATTATATGGTTTCATTGTGCCTCCTTAGGGGAATTTGAACAAGGACGCCCCGTTATAGAACGCTTAAAAACAAATCACCCTGGTTACAAATTGCTTATAACTTTTTTTTCACCTTCCGGGTTTGAAGTAAGAAAAAACTACAAAAATGCTGATTATGTTTTTTATCTCCCATTTGACACCCCATCCAACACAAAAAAATTTCTTGATATTTGGAACCCGTCAATTGCTGTTTTTATAAAATATGAATTTTGGTATAATTATATTAATGAACTGCATTCAAGAGGAATTCCTATTATACTTATTTCGGCAATATTTCGCAAGAACCAGCATTTTTTCAAATTTTATGGTTTATGGTTTAAAAAACAATTAAAAAAAATAACCTACATTCTTGTTCAAAACAGGGAATCATTAAATTTATTATCAAAAGTTGGTATAAGAAACGTAAGTTTAAGTGGTGATACCCGGTTTGACCGGGTTTATGATATTAGTTTGAAACCTGAAAGATTTGAAGAAATTGAAAAATTCGTTCAATCCTCAATTATTTTTATTGCAGGAAGTACATGGCCAAAAGATGAAGAGATACTCACAGATCTTATAAATAAAAATTACAGAGGCATTAAATACATAATTGCACCTCACGAAATTAAGAATGATAATATTGAGAGTTTTTGCAAAAAAATTGAAGGTAAAACGGTTAAACTGTCAGATGCTGACAAAACAAGTTTTCCGGAAGCCCAGGTTTTAATTATAGATTACATAGGGATACTATCCAACGTTTATCAATATGCATCGGTTGCATACATTGGCGGTGGTTTTGATAAGGGTATACACAACATTTTAGAGGCAGCAGTTTTTGGAATGCCTGTAATTTTCGGCCCTAAGTATAATAAGTTTGCAGAAGCTTCTGAATTAGTAAAATATGGAGGAGCTTTTCCGGTTAACAACAAAAGCGAGCTTTTGGCTATTACTTATAAAATACTAAGTAATTATAGTATTCTAAAAGAAACATCAGCATGTTCAAAAAATTATGTAAGACTAAAAAAAGGTGCTACTGAAAAAACAATATCTATCATTAATGCTATGATTTCTCCGGAAATAAAGCTGAAAGCAGACAATAAAAATTTTATTATGAACTAAAAAAATTATAATTAAAGATGAATTTTATTTTCAAAATATTAATATCATCCTTTGCCGTGGTTATTTCAGCCTGGTTACTCACAGGAGTTAATGTTGACACCTATATGGTAGCCATAATCGTTGCTTTTGTTCTGGCTTTATTAAATGCACTACTCAAACCCATATTGATAATACTTACAATTCCTGTAACAATATTGAGTTTTGGTTTGTTTTTACTGGTTATTAATGCATTTATTATTCAATTAACAGATTATTTTGTTCGAGGGTTTGATGTTGTTAATTTTTGGTGGGCATTACTTTTCAGTATAATTTTGTCATTTGTTACTTGGCTTTTGGAATTACCTGTAAAACCAAGACAAAGAAAAGACTACTATTATTAAAATTAAATACTTTTTTTATCTATTACATAACTACTCAACTGTAACGGATTTTGCCAGATTTCTTGGCTGATCAACATTACAACCTCTCAAAACTGCAACATGGTATGATAGCAACTGCAAAGGAATACTAGCCACAATTGGTACAAGAGTTTCATCAGTTTCGGGAATTTCTATTACATAGTCTGCAAGTTTTTTGACTGTTTTGTCGCCTTCGGTTACTAATGCAATGATAATACCTTTTCTGGCCTTAACTTCCTGTATATTGCTAAGAACTTTATCATAAGCTCCCTTTTTAGTTGCTATAACTACAACAGGCATATTTTCATCTATTAATGCAATAGGTCCGTGCTTCATTTCAGCTGCAGGATAACCTTCTGCATGAATATATGAAATTTCTTTCAGCTTTAAAGCACCTTCAAGGGCAACCGGGAAATTATAGCCCCTGCCCAAATACAAAAAGTTTTTGGCCTTTTGAAATAATTGAGAAATTTCATAAACCCTATCGTTAGTTTTTAAAGTTTTTTCAACATTCAGGGGAATTGATTCTAATTCACTGAGTAGTTGATAGTATCTGCTCTTGGAAATAGTGCCTTTTTTGTCAGCTATTGACAGGGCCATTAGTGTAAGCAGGGTAACCTGTGCTGTAAAAGCCTTAGTTGAAGCTACACCAATTTCGGGGCCTGCATGAGTATATGATCCAGCATGGGTTGCACGTGCTATTGAAGAACCGACAACATTGCATATTCCAATGATAGTAGCACCTTTTGATTTTGCCAGTTCAACAGCTGCAAGTGTATCAGCAGTTTCTCCTGATTGTGATATGGCAATTACCAGATCATCTTCATATATAACCGGATTGCGGTAACGAAATTCGGATGCATATTCTACCTCAACAGGAATACGCGAAAAATCTTCAAAAAGATATTCACCAACTACACCGGCATGCCATGATGTTCCACAAGCAACTATAATAATACGTCTGGCATTTATAAACTTCTGTTCATAATCAATTATCCCTCCCAAAGACACAATACCCTTTGCAGCATTTAACCGGCCACGCATACTGTCTTTAATACTACGCGGTTGCTCATATATTTCCTTTAACATAAAATGAGGATAACCACTTTTTTCAATGGCAGATAACTGCATCTCGAGTTTTTCTATATAAGGCGTCTTATCCTGGTTGCGTATTGTTTTTATTCTTAAATCGCCTTTTTGATTAACAGTAGCAAACTCCTCATCGTTTAAATAAACAACATTTTTTGTATACTCAACAATTGGAGTAGCATCTGATGCGATAAAAAACTCATCTTCGCCTATTCCTATAACCAAAGGACTACCCTTTTTAGCTGCAATCAACGTATCTGGGTATTCTTCAGAAATAATGACAATTGCATAAGCTCCGTAAATTTGGTTTAATGATATACGAACAGCTTCAAAAAGATCAACATTTTCGTTTACCTTAATATCTTCAATAAGATGTATCAAAACCTCTGTATCAGTATCACTTTGAAATGTATATCCTCGATTTAACAACTCCTCTTTTAAAGTGCTATGATTTTCAATGATACCGTTATGAATAATGGCGAGTTTTTTTGTCGGACTAAAATGAGGATGTGCATTTATTTCACTAGGCTCCCCATGTGTAGCCCATCTTGTATGAGCAATACCAATGTTACCTTCTAAATTTTTCCCTCTAATACTATTTTCAAGATCAGAAACTTTGCCGTGGGTTTTATATACTTGCAACCCCCCATTTCCCAGTGCTAGTCCGGCACTGTCATAGCCGCGGTATTCCAATCTGTACAATCCTTTTAAAAGAATAGGGCAAGCCTTTTTTTTTCCCAAATAACCTACTATTCCACACATATTGTAATAATTGTTTACTTTAATCCAAAAAAGAATAATCCAATTTTAATCTAAGCCGCTCTTTTTGCTGTCCAGGACCTTTAATAACAACACGGCTGGCTCTACTATGAGCATCAGATATTACTAATGTCATTCCATAATTTGAATCAGGGTCATCTAATATTTCCTGAAAATGTTGAGTAATATTTAATCTGTATTCCTTCTTATCCTCGTCGTATTCACCATCCAGGTATGGATAATTGCTGTCTGTAATATGCAAAAGATTGCCCTCTTTGTCATTTTTTAAAATATATAATCTATCTGGAGGGGGCAATAATTCTTCAGAGTAAAATTTTTCTGAGTCTTCGACCGGAATAATAAGTTGAGCCCGGTTTAATAATATGTTTTCCTCCTTTGCTAATGAATCAAGCTCGGGAAAGTCAAGAAAAATATTTGATCCTCCCAGGGATTGCAAAAACAACAAGCTGTCACCTTTTTCTTTAGCTGTTGGTGTAGTCACCTCCGAAATCTGTTTTTTAAAATATTTATGTGCCTCTGTACGATCAAATTCAACATGTGTGGCTCTTTTTTGCTGATTAGGAGAAAATAGCCGAAAAAGTGTATCTTCATCATTATGATAATGAAGCTTGATTGTAGATTTTGATATAAATGATTCGGGCTCCAAAATATCAAATATTAATAATGCACCCCGATCAATAAGATCTCCAAACTTTCGGGCACTTCTAATATTTAAACCTTTAAAATATTCTATAAACTTTTCATTATTGGCAAAATGTTCAGTGCCCGATCCATCAATAAGCTTTTGGCCAAACTCTTCTGATAATCTAATACGTAAATGCGGTGAAAGAGTATCACCTTCACCAACAGGCACATCATCATCGGGAAGTGGCATTGCTATAGTATCAGCTAATGGCTGAGCTTTAAAGGGCAATTCAAATGTTGAGTAAAATGTACTCTTCTCCTGTGGAAAATTTTCAGACAACTCATACACTTTTATATTTTGAGGAGTAAATCTATTCCCATAATATCCTTTATCAGCATAATACAACTTTAAAAGAACCGAGTCTAAAACAGGGTTTTCACCAAGATCCAGGCTATCCTCCCTGAGTCTGAATTCACAATATATACTTGCCTTTGTTGATCCAAAAACAGGATCTTCAAGAAAGCCGAGAAGGTTTTTTGCAGTATAATTTGTTGGTACAGAATCTTCTCTGGTCGAATATGCAGTTAATTTTAAGTCGGTTGACTTGAGATCTTCAGGATCTTCAATAAGATTTAACCCAATTTCATCGGGTTCTTCACAAGCCACTGCAATAAATAGTATAATCGATAAGTAAATTAATTTTGATATGGCACTCAAAAAACCCCCGAAATGACGGGGGAGATTATTTTTTTTCAAAGCTTTATATTTTTTAGGTTCACAAATATTAATTAACTTGTAAACGCAAATGTACAACAAAAAATTATTCGCTTAATACTGATTCTGATAATAGAATTTCATCATAAAATTCGTTATGCGCATCTATATAATTATCCATTGATTGGTATTTCAACACTGATTTACCACTATCTATTATGTGTTTCTCAACATCGGTGTTTATTTTTTCACTACTAATAATAACTCCATCAGAAAAATTAACAGCAGCCTTGCATATATTAACGTAAGTTGGGTCCTTGTAAAGTTCCAGATCTTTATCGGTCATTTTATCAGTTTTAAGCTTATTACTGATATTTTTATTTAACTGACCCGGAAATTCGTCATCAAAAATTGAAAAAACAACCTTTGTTTCGGAAAACATTGGATTATCTTTAAGAACAGTTTTAAAATACAATGGCAATAAACTGGAAAACCAACCACTACAATGAACTATATCCGGCGACCATCCTAATTTTTTAACTGTTTCAATAACACCCCTGCTAAAAAATATAGCTCGTTCGTCATTATCTTCAAAATAATTTCCATTTTTATCTTTCAGTGTATATTTTCTCTGAAAAAAGTCTTCATTATCAATAAAATATATTTGCATTCTTGCCGATTGAATAGATGCAACTTTAATAATTAGAGGGTGGTCTGTGTCATCGATAATGAGATTCATTCCTGATAATCGAATTACTTCATGCAGTTGGTTTCTTCTTTCATTTATGCATCCATAACGGGGCATAAACGTTCTTATCTCCTTTTTCTTCTCTTGTATGCCTTGTGGGAGATAGCGGCCAATCTTTCCCATGTGAGATTCCTTGAGATAAGGTGTAATTTCTTGATGTACAAAAAGAACTTTAGGTTTTTCCATATTTTCAAGCAGATTGTCAAATTAGTAATTTAGGCATGCAAATTTACAATTTTTTTTGTTAACATTCAAATAAATCATTTAGCTTTGCAAATTTCTTTTACTATAAACATCTTTGCGACATAATAAAAGCATGGTTGCAAAATGATTGAGATTTTTTTCCTTTAAGCAAATTGTAATATTTAAATTGTAATTTATTATAAATTTGTTTTCAAATTAAAATTTTCTAAAAACTTTAAAGGTGAAGGTATTTGAAACAATTTCAGAAATAAGAAAATATCTTGCTGCCAAGAGACAAGAAGGGCATTCAATTGGTTTTGTGCCTACCATGGGCTCTTTGCATCGGGGGCACACAGCACTTATCCGAAAGGCCAAACAGGAAAACAGTATTGTAGTATGTAGCATTTTCGTTAATCCAAAACAATTTAATAATTTTGATGATTTAAATAAATATCCGCGTAATTTGCAAAAAGACCTTGACATACTTTCAAATTCTGACTGTGATGTTGTTTTTACACCTTCTACACAAGAAATTTACCCTAAACCGGTGGATAGTTTTTATGATTTTGGAGAATTGGATCAAACAATGGAAGGAAAGTATCGCAAGGGGCATTTTAACGGGGTTGCTATTGTGGTTAAAAGATTGCTTGAAATTATTGAGCCCAAAAGAGCTTATTTCGGTAAAAAAGATTATCAACAATTACTTGTTGTTAAACAGTTAGTGAAAAAAACAGGACTGCCTACAAAAATAGTTCCATGTGATACTGTCAGAGAACCTGACGGGCTGGCATATAGTTCTCGTAATCGCAGACTTACTTCACAACAAAGAAAAGAAGCTGCAGCCATATATAAAGCACTTTTAAAAGCACGCGATCATTATCCCGGTAAATCAACAGAAGAGTTAAAAGAAATGATTGCACGTGATATCAATGCCAAACCAACTTTAGATGTTGAATATATAGAAATTGTAAACCCTGAAACCCTGAAACCAATAGAATCAAATCAAACCGGCAATAAAGCCATAGCTTGTGTCGCCGCATATGCAGGAGATATAAGATTAATTGATAATATGTTTTTTAATGAGTAATTTTAAAATTTTTCTTTAACAAATTTCGTTGTAACCTGTAAAATAATTAAATATAATGTTTGTCGAAATATTAAAATCAAAAATACATAGAGCTGTTGTAACTGAAGCAGACTTAAATTACATTGGAAGTATAACCATTGATGAAAATTTAATGGATGCTGCCGGGCTGATCGAAAACGAGAAAGTTCAAGTAGTTAACATAAATAATGGAGAACGAATTGATACATATGTAATTAAAGGGTTAAGAGGAAGCGGTACCATATGTATGAATGGACCGGCTGCGCGTAAAGCCCACCCGGGTGACCTGGTTATTATTCTGGCATACGCTATGATTAATAATGATGAAGCGATAGAATTTAAGCCTAAAGTAATTTTTCCTGATAATAACAATCGAATCTGATTTGCTTTGAAAAAGAGGGTGAAAAGCACATTAAGAATTTTAGGGTTTCTGTCTATAGGTTTTTTGTTGCTTTGGTATATAACAAAAGATCAAGACAGTGAAAAAATTATTTTTGAATTGCTGAATGCCAATTATTGGTGGATAATTCTTTCAATGTTGGTTGGTATTATAAGTCACTTTTTTAGAGCATTAAGATGGAACTTGCTTATATCATCACTCGGATACAAAACAAAAATTTCCAATACTTTTTATTCTTTGATGACAGGTTATGTATTCAATATTGTAGTACCACGACTGGGAGAAATAACCAGGTGTGGAATACTTAACCGTTCATCAAAAGTACCTTTTAGTGTTTTATTCGGAACTGTTTTATCTGAAAGGTTTTTCGATGTTTTATGCCTGGCTCTGCTAATTAGTATAACTGTTTTGCTGCAACTCTCTTTTCTTGAAGCTTTTCTTGGCAAATATATATATTACCCGGTACTTAATAGGTTTGAAAACAATTATTTGGCTATATTAATCATTGGTGTAGTAATAGTTGCTTTAATTATTTTTTTATACAGATTCTTAAAATCACGTTTGCGCAAAAAACATCCCGGCAAAAAATTATCATGGCTTAAAATTCAAATTAAAGGAATCGTTTCAGGTGTTAAAACCATCCGGTACATGAAAAAGAAATGGACATTTCTTTTTTATACCCTTATGATATGGTTGAATTATTTTTTAATGGTTTATCTTTGCTTTTTTGCAATTAGAGGAACATCTCACTTGGGTTTTTCTGAGGGAATTACGATATTGTCGTTGGGTAGCCTTGGAATTGTTGCCCCCGTTCCGGGAGGAATAGGAACATATCATTTTATTGTAACCAAAGTATTAACAGAGCTTTATGAAATAAGCTCTGAATTTGCTATATCATATGCATACATTGCCCATGCATCACAAATAATTATGTTGTTGTTAGCAGGTCTTTTTTCATCATTCATGATTTATTTTGTTTTAAAACACAAAAACAAAATAAAAAACCAAAATCATAAGTTTGTAAATAAAAATCAAACAGGAAAACATATCGATACATAGTAATAACTAAACCATTCAAAAATGGAAAAAATAGAAGTAATAAAAAATAAACTTATAAAAGATGAAGATATATCAAAAAAAATCGCTTACTGGAATTTTTTAGATAAAAAAATAGTCTTTACCAATGGTTGTTTTGATGTAATTCACCTTGGACATATAATGTATCTTAGTAAGGCTGCTGATATCGGAAATATTTTAATAGTAGGTTTAAATACTGATGAATCAGTAAAAAGAATTAAAGGAAATAACAGACCTATAAATAACCAACATGCTCGTAGTATTACGATTGCATCTTTATTTTTTGTAGATGCCGTTATTTTATTTGACGAAGACAGTCCTTTGGAATTGATCCGTAAAGTTAAGCCTCAAATTATTGTAAAAGGAAGCGACTATTCTAATGATGAAATAGTAGGAAGCGATTTGGTAAAGTCTTATGGAGGAGATGTGGCAACTATTGATTATGTTGATGGTTATTCATCTTCAGAAATAATTAAAAAGCTCTGATTTTATAATTATTTTCTTTGAATTCATTTTAAATTGATGTGTTTTTATAAAATAAAAACATTAATTTTTTGGATTATTAAAATAAAAAAAGTATCTGGTCAAAAATACCATTCAGTTATTTATCAAGCTCTTTGTAATGATTTACTATGTGTATTTTTTTACTGTTAACGTTTTGTCTTTTATTCACATAAAAATATAATTTAATGGTGTTCACTAACTCGCAATTTTACTCACTTTAATCATAGTATACATATGGCCGTCACTTTCGATTGTAATTGTTTTAATAAAACATAAATCTCGATACTATTAAATTGCTTTTTAATTAACTTTATTTCAAATATTTTTCTTTTTATAAAATTATAACATTTTAAGTCGCTATTTTTTATTAAATTAGATTTATATCCTGCATTATTATACTTTCAAACGTTTTATAGATATGACTAACAAAAATGTTCAAAAAAATAAAAAAAACCAGGTATACATACCTCTTGTATTAGCTATAACATTAATTATAGGGGTATTTCTTGGAATAAACCTGAATTTCGATAGCAATCGAACTAAAACTGACAGAAAATTTTTTCCCGGTAGTTTTAATAATAATAATAAAATAAATAACATTTTAAATTATATTCATGAATTTTATGTTGACAGCATAAATAGAGATTACCTGGAGGAACAGGCAATACACAGCGTTTTAAAAAACCTTGATCCACATTCTTCTTACATACCTGAATCCGAATTCCGTGAAATAAATGATCCTTTGATGGGTAGTTTTGAAGGTATTGGTATTGAATTCAACATGATTAATGATACTGTCATGGTTATTGCTCCTATACCGGGAGGTCCGAGTGAAAAAGTTGGTTTAATGTCTGGCGACAGGATTGTTAAAGTAAATGACAAAAACATTGCCGGGGTAAATAAATCAACAGATGAAATTGTTAGAATGTTGAAAGGCGAAAAAGGAACAGAAGTTGATGTATCAGTATACCGCAGAGGTGTTGACGATTTTCTTGAATATACTATAACCCGCGATGAAATACCTTCACATAGTCTTGACATAGCTTACATGTTAAATAATGATATTGGATATATAAAGTTCAGCAGGTTTTCGGCTACCACCCACAATGAATTTATTAATGCACTGAAAGATTTAAATCAAGAAGAAGACATGTCAAAAATGATACTTGATTTGCGTGGTAATGGTGGGGGGATTATGGATGCTGCAATAAATATTGCTGATGAATTTATTGAACCGGGTAAACTTATAGTTTATACAGACGGTCGCAGAAGAGATCCTTCATACGCACATGCCCGGCGCAATGGGGCTTTTGAGTCAAAACCTTTAATTGTTCTTATAGATGAATGGTCAGCCTCAGCCAGCGAAATAATTGCCGGAGCAATACAAGACAACGACAGAGGGCTAGTATTAGGCAGAAGATCTTTTGGAAAAGGACTTGTTCAGGAACAAGTCAAACTGGGTGATGGTTCTGCATTGAGGCTAACTACCGCAAGATATTACACCCCAACCGGGCGAAGCATACAAAAACCCTATGAGGATGGTGCAAGGGAAGATTATTTTGACAATTTCATTGACAGGCTTATAGAAAACCAACAAAAACAGTTTGATAGTATAAAGCCGGATGAAAGCCTTAAATATAAAACCAATGCAGGAAGAACAGTATATGGCGGAGGAGGAATTATGCCCGACGTATTCATTCCACGTGAATCCATTAAAAGAACATCATTTTTTAACCAATTGGTCAATAAAGGACTTATATACCAATTTGCATTTGATTATGCCGACAATAACCGGGAAAAGTTAAATAAATATGAAAATGCAGGTGAGTTTATTAATAGATTTAATGTTAATGAACCAATCTTTAAAAAGTTTATTGACTTTATTAATGAAACTGGAGTTGAATCAAATAAAAGTGATATAGAAAAATCCGAAAGCCTTATTAAAAATCATCTCAAAGCATACATAGGAAGGAATATATATGGTAACGAGGCCTTTTTCCCGGTATTTCATAAAAAAGACTCAACATTAAAAGAAGCTATAAAATTATTCCAAAGTAATGATTACAAAACATACCTGCAACCAAAAAGCGATAAGGATTAGAAAGATGAATATATTTTTTTGAAATCGGCCTGTTGGCTTTTTTTATTACAATAAATTTGTTTGTTTATCTAAAAACCAATTTGCGGGGCAATTTTTTTCAATGCATTAAGGGCTAACTCTGAAAATTCATTAACTGACAATCCCAGTTTTTCACATTCTCTGACGGTATCACGGTTTACTGATGCAGCAAATGCTTTTTCTTTCATCCTTTTGGTAATAGATTTAGGTTTTACATTTTCCAGTTTTTTATCAGGATATACCAATGCGGTGGCAAATATTAATCCGGTTATGGTTTCTCCGGCAGCCAGGGCATGTTGAAATTTTGTACTGCGCTGCTGACCATGCTCAGCGTCTTCATTGTGAAGCTTTATCGCTTCAATGATTTCCTCATCCAAACCTTCGTCATTAAGTATCTTTTCTGTTTTCAGACCATGAATTTTCATATCATAGTCTGTTAATTCGGCGTCAAGATCATGCAATAAACCAGCTAAACCCCATTTATCAATGTCCTCACCAAGATGCTCAGCTAAAGCTCTCATTACAGCTTCTGAAGCAATACAATGAGCAATCAATTTTTCATTTTTAATATTTTTTTTTACTAATTGTAGGGCATAATCACGATTCATATTAATTATTTTTTTATGATAAAAGAATTTTGATAAATACAAAAATGAACAAATAAATTTGAAAATCAAAAATTAAGTCTCAAATTGAACACAAGCATTAAATTATCAATAAAAAATTAAAGCCCTGTATATCTTTTACTTATTTCCCAAAGCCATTCAGCATTCTCGATGTTTTTAGCTGCTTTAGATGGAGATACTATTTTCTTTTTTTTAAAATATTCACCTGATATATTTTTCACCTCATCTGAAGTGGCAAGAAAAATAGTAGTTTGTGCCCCTTTTTTCGATGATATCATAAAAGGGTTAAAAATATACCTTATAAATTTATTCATTTTATTAAACAAGGTAGTATTAACCAATCCCGGATGAACACAATTAACTGTTACTTTACTACCTTCAAGTATCCGGGAAAGCTTTTTGGTAAAAAGGATATTAAATAATTTTGACTGGGCATAAGATCCAAAACTACTCCAAGAATTCTTGCCTTCAATATCTTTAAAATTTAACTTTGCCGGCTTATGTGCATCTGATGACAAATTTATTATCCTAGCAGGAGCTGAGCTTTTTATCAAATCCAGCAATAGATTTGTTATAAGGAATTGTGCAAGATGATTTACGGCAAAATTCAATTCAATGCCATCAGCAGATTCCTTTCTCTTTGTTTCCCAGATACCGGCATTATTGATAAGTACATGTAATTCGTTATACCTGTTTTTAAAAGAATCAGCAAAATCTCTTATCGATTCCATGGCAGCCAGGTCACAATACATTGCCTCAATGTTTTCATTACCCGAAGAATCAATAATCTCATGCTTTACCTTTTCACCTTTTGTTGAGTTTCTGGCTGTAAAAACAATTGTTGCTCCCTCTTTAGCCAGTGCTAAAGCTGTTTCTTTACCAATACCTGATGTTGCACCAGTTATAAGACATATTTTGTCTTTTAATATCATATTTTTAATTTTAATAGTTAATTTAATCGTATCTATATATAAATAGCTGAATATTATTTATTTAAAATTTAGCCATACTTATTGATCATAAAATTGTAAAAAGTACTTATATTTATCAAACTTATTAAATAGCATTATTGTTCAATAAATAATTAAAAGCTAAAAGTAACTCAATTTTAATTATAATAATGAGAAACATGTCTTTTATTATATTTTTTTCAATAGTTATAGTGATTTATACTCTGGCCAATTTATATGTTTTTAAAAAGGGGTTACTTGCAATTTCCTCTTTTCCGGTATTAAAAAAATATTTTATAATAATTTTCTGGTTTTTTGTTATAGCCTATCCGGCAGGAAGGATTTTTGAAAGATTGTATTTATCGTATTTCAGTGATTTATTAATTTGGGTTGGATCATTATGGCTAGCCGCCATGCTTTATTTTTTTCTGATAAGCCTTTTGATTGATATTTTCAGGCTGGCAAATAACTACTGGCCTTTTTTTCCTGAATCATTTGCCACCATTAGGTTCAAGGCAGGTTTGTTCTGGATGTCGATTATCCTGACATCCACATTAATCGGCTGGGGGTATATCAATACTTTAAATCCTGTGGTTAAAAGCATTAACATAAATATTATGAAAGATGGCGGCAATAGAAAATCACTTAATGCAGTATTGATTAGTGATATTCATCTTGGTACTATTATAGGAAACAATCATTTAGAAAATATCATTGACCGGATAAATGATATTGATCCGGAAATAATATTCATAGCAGGCGATTTAATTGATGAAGATATAGAGCCTGTTTTACGGCAAAATACAGGCTACGCTCTGAAAAAACTTAACGCACCCCTGGGTATATATGCAGTAACCGGTAACCATGAGTACATAGGAGGGGCTAAAGATGCAGTAAACTATCTAGAAAATTATGGTATTACATTTGTGCGCGATACTGTTATAAAAGTGGATGAGAGCTTTTACATTTTAGGACGTGAAGATCTTGCCAAATCAAGGTTTTCGGATGATAGCCGAAAACCTTTAGATAAACTAATATCTATGGTTGACAAAAAACACCCCTTGTTTCTGATTGACCATCAACCGTTTTATCTTGACAAAGCTGCACAATTGGGAATAGATTTACAACTTTCCGGTCATACACATCATGGTCAACTATGGCCATTAAATTATATCACATCAGCTATATATGATATTAGTCGTGGTTATGGTCTTGTTAACGGGATGCATGTCTATGTAACCTCCGGTGTAGGAACATGGGGACCACCTGTGCGTATCGGAAGCAAATCAGAAATAATAAATATAAAAATCAACTTTAAAGAAAGATTAGAAAAATAGCTGCTAATGCTTACTCTTCAACTTGTTTTTGCTTTCCGGACTTTTTCCTTATTCTGAAAATACCTGTAATTATTGAGTAAGTCTTCACAAAAGTATTTAGCCCCCGGTTTATCTGAGAAACAACTTTTCCAAATGAGAAAAACCCCCTGGCATGATCCAAATTATCTATCATGTTGTTTTCAGCCACAAGCATCTCATACCGTAATTTAGCTTTTTCAAGTTTTATATCCTTTAGGCTGCGTAATTTTTTAAACCGCTTGTCATCAATCATTATTTAATAAAGCTTTATTGTTCATCCTCTTTTTTAAAAAATATATTAACCAGTGTTCGTATAATACAACGGCCAAAAATCCTTTCACGAAATAGATACAAAACAACTCCGAGCAGAAAGTAAAAGCCCCCGACAATTAACAAACCCAGTTCGTATGACTGCATAGCCTTACCAACATAGAGGGCTACAGCTGTTGATAAAAACAAAAGTGAAATAACAAAGATTAAGAAAACCACACTGCGAGAAACAAAAGCTTGTATTACTTTTACGATTTTTTCAAAAGCAGTAAGCCCATAATAGGAAATTTTGGTTGTCAGGTACTTTTCAATATCATCTTTCAACTCGGAAATAGTTTTAAGCAATGTTTTGCTTGTCATAGGATTTAAATTTTAATTGCCTGGTTATTGGTTTGTTTCTGAGTGAGATTTTTTCACTTTTGACTTGACTTCCTTACCTGCTTCACTTACATGCTCCCTTAATTTGTCTATCTTATCTGAGAGCTTTTGTGTAGCATCATCGGTATACTCTTTTGCCTTATCCTGAATTCTTTTGCGAGTTTCTTCACCACTACGTGGTGCAAATAAAATGCCTGCAGCCAATCCCACAGCTGCACCAATAATAAATCCTGACAAAGCTTTTCCTGTTGATTCTTTCATAGTTAATAATATTTTTTGTTGTTTAACAATTAATTTAATAATCTGCAATATATATATTTTTTATTAGATATACAAACACATTATGTTAAATAAATTTTATTTGCGATTAATTATTGTTTATCGATGTATTGTTTTTTTCGTATTTCAACAAAAAGTTTATTAATTACTTTACTTTACTTTTATCAAAAAAATTAATAAGTGCATCTTTATTTGATGATAATGCTTCAGAAACAGTTCCTTCAAAAATCACTTTTCCTTCATCTAAAAACACAATTCTGTCGGCAATCCTCATAATACTTGATACTTCATGTGTAACTATAATTATTGACATGCCGAGTTGCTTTTTAAGGTGATTGATAAGTTCATCTAATGCAGCCAAAGATACAGGATCTAATCCTGCTCCCGGCTCATCACAAAACAGCATGGGAGGATCCATTACTATTGCCCTGGCCAGTGCAACTCTTTTTGACATACCCCCGCTTAGTTGTGATGGGTACATTTGGTATGTATGTTCAAGATTTACGAGGCTTAATTTCTGTAGTGCGATATCATAAATAATCTCATCAGGCAAATCAGTATGTTGTTCGAGTGGTAAAGCAACGTTTTCTCCAACTGTTAGCGAGCTGAATAATCCCCCGGTTTGATAAAAAACCCCCATTTGTAAATAAAGCTGAGTTTGTTCATTTTCTTCCAGGCGGGTTATATCCTTACCGGAAATTTTTATAGTACCATTTTTTACTGAATGTAATCCCAAAATATGTCTTAATATTGTAGTTTTACCCGAACCGCTTCCTCCAAGCAATACTGTTGTTTGTTTGTCATATGCCGAAAAGGAAATACCTGATAATATCTCCTTGCTATCAAATGAGGCAGATAGCCCCTCTACTTCTATTATCTTATTTAAACCCATATTTCTTTATTAATAAAAAATCAACCCCATAATACTGTCAGCAATTATCACAAGTGATACTGAAGCAACTACTGCAATTGTAGTAACTTTACCAACTCCTTCTGCTCCTTCTTTCACCTTCAAGCCATAAAAGCTTCCTGTTAAAACAATAATACCACCATATACGACACTTTTTATAACTCCTGTGATTATATCTTTATTTTGAAGGGCTTTTCCCATACGATTGAAGAACACTTCAGGAGTAATATCCAAAAAGATATTCGCCGCTACCATGCCTCCGGCAATACCTGCTACATTGGCCAAAATCACCAGAAAAGGCATAGTAAATAAAGCTCCATACATTTTTGGTACTATAACAAACCTGATTGGATTCAGCCCCATTGTTTTCAGTGCATCAAGCTCTGATGTTACTTTCATTGTAGCTATTTCAGCTGCAATCGCAGATCCGCTTCTGCCTGCAACCAAAATAGCCGTTATCAGAGGACCCATTTGAGCCATCATAGCTATAACGGTTAGGTCAACTATAAATATGTTTGCCCCGAAGTTTCTTAATTGAGCTGAAGATTGAAGAGCCAATACTAATCCGATTATAAATGTCATGATTATTACAATAAGAGTAGCATTTACACCGATCAATACTGCCTGGTTAACTACTTCTCCCCTGCGGCGAGCTTTTAAAACAAAAAGATCATTAAATGACCAGTAAAATACATCTGCCGCTAAAACTAAAAACTCAAAAACGTAAAATTTTAATATATATAGAATCTGCTTTCCAATTGATTCAACAAATGAAGCCTTCTTTACCGATTGAATAATTGATTCCTCAGGAGTTTTGAATAATTCAAGCTTTTCTTTAACCGTTTTGCTTGCATTTTCTATCTTAACCTCAATACCTTTTTCTTCAAGCTTTCTTTTAAGGTAATAAATTGTCGTTACTCCTGCACTATCTATTTTAGTTAAATAAGACAGATCTATCCTTAATTCCGGCCCCTTATATTTTTTTAAGTCTTTTAATATTAATGTAATAAACCTGGCTGACTGTGAAAAATCAAGAGAATCTTTTATAAATAATGTGTTCTCTTCAAGATTATAATTAAAACCATCTCTCTTGTTAAATTTGTCCGGGTCTTTGATACTTTTCACAAGAATATTTTCAATTTTAGTTATTAGTTATTTACTAAAAATTATAAGTTAATTCACTTTTGTATACTCAGCAGATAAGGGTTTTATTTATTATTTTCTAAGTGCCTGTAAATAATGAAAAAACAGTTTTTTGTTCAACAATATATTTGCCTGTTATTAATTTACTCTATTTCGGAAGTTAGTTTTTTTGAAAAACTAAAAAGTTCTTTGTAAAACATTTCGCTAACAGCCATTGCAAATAAATTAATGTTGTTCTTATCAAGTTTTTGATAATTATCAGCATTATGTTTAAATAGCAATTCATCAGTTTGATTATCTATAAGTCTGAATTCAAGATTTAAGTGAGCAGAAAGTTCATCATCACGATTAATCAGCTGCATATGATGTATTGTTGTTTCAAAATGAAATTCGGGTTTTATTTTCCAGTATCTTGTTGAAGTACCTTTAAAAATGTTATATCTTTCAAAAAATTCAACAATTATTGATGTCATTTTCCCAGATGGCCTTATAGCCCATTCATGATTTCTAAAATAATCCAGTTCATGTGTATCTTCACGAATAGCAATTCTTTGTGAAGCAAATGGAAGTGAAATATTAACAGGTCTTACTTCGCAGTATTTGTTGATTGTAGTAAAAGTATTATCAATATCAATAAAATTTTCAGATGGAATTTCAATAATATAATATCTTTTTGCTACTTCTTGCGTTTGCCGGCAGCTACTAAACAAAGCTATTGTAAGTATTATTAAAACAAATAGCTTATAGTTTTTTATTATCATTTTGGTTAAAATAAAGTTTTATTAATTAATTAATATGTATGTATAGTTTAGTTAATCCTCAATGATAATGTCGGGTCCTGTTTCTCTGTCTCTTCCGCTTCTAATCAAAAGAGATGGGTTTGTGCTTATTTTCCGGGATGTTTCACTTAGATTTTCCAATGTAATCTTTAACAATGAAAGGTTTTCCGATATTTCCTGGCTTGAACGGTCAAGGTCGTCATCTATTTTAACTAAAAGTCTTTGTGACTGTTCGGTTAAATCAGCAAAATTTTCAATAAGTCTTGAAAGGTTTGCTTCTTTCAAAGTGTATGAAATATCACCTAAATTGCCTAAGATGTTTGTAATTGTGTCACTACGAACTATATTGTTTACCCCGGCGATTAGATCATCAAGATCGTGACTTGATTTACCGAGCTGAGTGCTAAGATCATTTAAAGCAATTATTGTTTCGCGAACATCTGAACGGTTTTCTTCAATAACATTATTAGCTTTGGTAATGGTTGTGTTAAAGTTTTTAGTCACTTCACTGATATTATCAACAGATTCGGTAATTTTATTGAGGTTATCAGGATGAGTGAACACCTGTAAATTGTTGAGGACCTGTTCGGCTTTGAAAGCAATTACTTCTGCTTTTCCTGTTATATCATCAGCAAGCGAGCTTCCCGCTTGTATATAATTCCCTTCTTTGAGAAAATCTGTTTCGGGAGTTCCTCCCCTTATCTCAATTGTTTTAAGCCCCGTAATGCCAATAGCTACAATATCCGCTACAGCATCTTCTTTTATCGGTGTACCCGGCCGTATTGATAACTCAACAATAATACTGCTGAAATCTTTTGGATCAATTTTTATATCGGAAATCGAACCTATATTTATACCAAGATATTTAACCGGACTGCCAACCTCAAGGCCACTAACTGAAACATCATGGTAAGCAACATAGTATGTGTCTTTTTGTTCAAAAAAATGGCGAGTTGTAAAATAACCAAGTATCAATAATAGTATACCTATACTGACTATAAAAAAAATACCAAGTCTTATTTTCTGTGCTTTTGTTTTCATTGATTTATTAATTGATGTTTTTATTATTTATTTAAATATGACTACAATTTAATAAAAATTATTTAAATATACAAGCCTTAAAAACTAATGGATTTTATTATTTCCTAAAACCGAATGATAAGAATAAGGGTACTTAAAATTACAATATTATTTCTGATTATGAAGCAAATAAATCATAAAAAAACTATCTACTATAAAATATTTTTAGTAAAAATTATTTTAGACAGCCATCGGCAGTTTATAGTTAAAGCTTGACCTGTCAAGCAATTCGTAGTAATATTGGGACATTTCTTTGATAAGTCTTTTATAATGATATTTTTGAATAACATGATTCCAGCCTTCTTTTGATAAATCTTCTCTAAGATCAGAGTTTTCGATTATTTTTAAAAGCTTTCCAGAAAAATCAACCGGATTATTTTTTGATATAAGTGCAGTTTTTTGCGGCAGGATGACATTTTCAATACCGCCAACTGCAGTTGTTACGATTGGTGTATTTGCTGCTTGGGCTTCAATAAGGCTCACAGGGGTGCCTTCGTTGAGCGATGTAAGAGCAACTATATCCATGCCAGCATTTACTTTATCCATTTCTGTAAGCCAGCTTGTAAAAATGATTTGCGCATTACTGGGAGGAGCATAACCATTAACAGAAACATGGTTTAACCCAAGTTGAGAAGCTTTAGCCTTTAGTTGGTCTCGCAATTCTCCATCACCTATAATAAATGCTTTAACTTTTTTTGATGTTTTATTTATTAATTGTTGTATAGACTCTAGAAAAAGGGTATGATTTTTTATAGGAACCAGCCTTCCAATAATTCCAATAGCCACTTCATCACCAGTAATGTTGTATTTTCTTCTGAACTCTATTCGTTTGTCCTCTGTATTTTCTTTAAATCGATGAAGATCAAACCCAAGGGGTATTACTTTAATTTTCTCCGTTTTACATATTTTATATTTATAAGCCAGATCATATTTTTGTTTTTCGCTTATAGCAATTACACCTGAACTTGATTTAGCAAGCTTTCTTTCAATTGTTTTATAAAAAAAGGCTTTGGTATTACTAAAATATGAATCAAAGACATGACCATGAAATGTATGTACAATTACAGGAACATTGAGGTCTATGGCGGCTTGACGACCGAGAGCACCCGCTTTTGAAGCATGAGAATGCACGATATGAGGCCGAAAATTTCGAATTATATTTTTTATATGAGTATAGGCTCTGTAATCTTTTATAGGTGACAATTCACGGTGCATAGAAGGTATAATTAATGGATTAATTCCTAATTGATTCACGATATATTCTGAATTTATTTCAGATCTACCATTTACTCCTCCAATAAGCAAAGTTTCAAAGTCGGGATACATATATTTTGTTAGATATGCAGCATTAAATGTTGGGCCACCTAAATTGAAGCGATTTAATATACGTAATATCCTTAGCATTAATAGACAAATTTTGCGCAATAATACGGAAAATATTTTAATGCATAGATATATTTCTTTAAATTTTTAATAAAAATTTTTCCACCACTGTTGAAATACTATTAATGCCCAAATTCTGGAAGGTGCTTCTCCGGGGTTATAACTATATAGATTTTTTTTAAGTTTTTTAATTCCATTAGGGTTAAAAATATTCTGTTCTTTAATAAAATTATCTTCAAGAAGATCATTGTGTATTATACTGCTTAGTTCGTTTCTAAACCACTTTAACAAGGGAACTTCAAATCCATGTTTAGAACGGTGAATTATTTCCTCCGGCAATAAATATGAAAAGGTATCTTTTAAAATTATTTTTCTATTGTTCTTGTCAATTTTAAAATTTTCGGGCAATGACATCACATAATCAACAAGTTGATGATTTAAGAAAGGAACTCTTACTTCAAGCGAGTTAGCCATTGACATTAAATCTACTTTTGTTAGCATATCGTATGGTAAAACAAGCCTCATGTCTGAATATAATGTTTTGTTTATCGTATTGGGGTATTTCTTAAAAACGTCAAGATAAATATCCTTCCTTGATTGATAATTACTATTGAAGTCATTTTTTATCATCAGATCAGCAGCATCTTTTTCACTTGCTATTTTACACCAGTTCCAATACCTGTCAGGATCATTCAGCTTAACACCTTTACCGAAGCGCACTGCCTGACGAATCTTATTAGATATGGGATTGTTTCGCGACTGTGGAAGATTTGACAGAAGAAAATATAATGCTGATGCTGCTTTTTCTTTAAAGCCCGGATATAATGCCCTGTATTCTGCCATATGTTTGTTATAGCCGGCAAACAGCTCATCAGCCCCGTCACCGGAAAGTGCTACAGTAACTTTTTGACGGGTTTGTTTTGATAAAATATACACAGCAAGAGCTGATGAATCAGCAAACGGCTCATCCATATAGTTTAAAGTATCAAATAAGCATTCAAAAAGATCATCATTAGTTAAACTAAATACCGTATGGTTAGTATTATGCATTTTAGCAACTTTATTTGCATAATATGTTTCATCAAACATAGATTCGTCTTTAAATCCAATAGAAAAAGTGTTAAGTTTATCAATATGTTTTGCTGCAATCGCTGATATTATGCTGCTATCTATGCCCCCGCTGAGAAAAGAGCCTAGAGCAACATCAGAAACCAATCGATTTATAACAGACGACTCAAGTAATTCGTGCAGTTTCTGACAAGATTGATCGTAAGAAAATAATTGACTTGGCTTTTCATCAGGTAGGGGAAGAGAATAATACTTTTCTTCATTAACAGTGACATTTTCAACACTGTTGATAAAGATGTAGTGCCCGGGTGACATTTTTTTTACTTCTTCGAAAATTGTCGCCGGCCCCGGAATATAGTTTAACTGAAGATATGTGAACAAAGATGCATTATCAATAATCTTAGGTACATCATATTGAAAAAGTGCTTTCATTTCAGAAGCAAAAACCAACTTATTATTGCCATAGTAATAATATAATGGTTTGATTCCAAAACGATCACGAGCAAGTAAAAGCGACCTTTTTTTGTAATCATAAATTGCAAGGGAAAAAAAACCATCAAGATCATTTAAGAATTTTACACCTTTTAAAATATAGAGATAAAGAACAACTTCAGTATCGGATTGCGACTTAAACTGAAAACCCTTACGTATTAGAATATTTCTAAGTCTTTTAAAATTATAGGTTTCTCCATTATAAATTATAGTGTATCTACCTGTTGGATCAGTGAATGGTTGAGAAGCTGTTTCTGTAATATCAATGACAGAAAGTCTGGAATGACCCAGTAAAACGTTTGAATATTCATATATACCCGAATTATCAGGCCCTCTCCTGCTCAACTTGCTTATAGCTTTACGAACCTGGTGGTGATGTTCATCAGATATTATATTTTCAAATAAGTATATTCCGGTTATCCCACACATATTATTTATATTTTCATAGCTAACAACTTTTATATATAGTGTAATCTCATGTGATTAAACTGCCTTCTTAAAAATTTCTGGATTAATAAACATATATTATAATCAGCATTTTTATGAAACACTCATCTACTAAAAGAGTTTAAAAGAATATGGACTTAATGTCATCGATCTCACGACCGAAAGGATTAATAAGCATGCGAATATCATTGGCTAATTACTAAAAACGTCAAAACCGGTATTTCCGCCTATCAAATCATGATATTGTATTTACCTGTAAAAGCCCGTTTAGTTTATTAGTATTTTTATTCATTAAAGATGAACTGCCTCGCCATAAGCTGCGGCTGCGGCTTCCATCACAGCTTCAGACATAGTGGGATGAGGGTGAATAGATTTGATAATGTTTTCAGCAGTACTTTTCATATTTCTGGCAACAACACCTTCTGCAATCACTTCGGTTACATTATCTCCTAGCATATGCAGTCCCAGCAGCTCGCCATTTGCATTATTAAAAACAACTTTTACAAGACCATCTCTGTTTCCGGCTGCACAGGCTTTTCCGGAAGCCATATACGGAAACTTCCCTGTTTTTACATCATAACCGGCCTCTATAGCTGCTTTTTCGGTATAACCCACAGAAGCAACTTCTGGTGAACAATATGTACATCCCGGAATATTATTATAATCAATTGGAGAAGGCTTATGACCTGCAATTTTTTCAACGCATACTATACCTTCTGCTGATGCAACATGTGCCAGGGCAGGCCCGGGAGTAACATCCCCAATTGCATAATACCCCTCTACATTAGTCCTGTAAAACTCATCTACAACAATTTTATCACACTCCGTTTTTATTCCGGTTTCAGTAAGTCCTATGTTTTCAATATTAGAACTTATACCCACAGCAGATAGCACTATATCAGCCTGAACTAATTCTTCTCCCTTCTTTGATTTTATGGTAACATTACATTTATCACCCTCAATATCAACCTTTTCAACTGTAGAACTTGTCATAACTTTAATGCCCGATTTTTTGAAAGACCTTGCCAATTGTTTTGACACTTCTTCATCTTCTAAGGGTACAATATGTGGCATAAATTCAACAAGAGTAATTTTTACACCTATTGAGTTATAAAAATATGCGAATTCTGAGCCTATAGCACCTGAACCAACTACAACCATTGATTCTGGTTTTTCTTCCAGAGTTAAAGCTTTCCTGTAACCAATTATTTTTTTACCATCTTGCTTTAAACCGGGCAGTTCTTTTGCCCGGGCTCCGGTAGCAATAATTATATGTTTAGCTTTTAGCACTTTGACCTCCCCGGAAGTTGATTTTACCTCTACCACTTTTCCGGGCTTTATCTTTCCATAACCTTGTATAAGCTCTATTTTATTTTTTTTTAACAGGAATTGCACACCTTTACTCATATTTCCGGCTACTTCCCTGCTACGTTTCACCATGCTCTTAAGGTCAGCATTAACTTCGCCCCCCAAAGAAATGCCGTAATTACCTGAATTTTTAATGTACTGATAAACCTGGCCACTTTTCAACAAAGCTTTTGTTGGAATACAGCCCCAGTTAAGACATACACCCCCAAGTTCTGCCTTTTCAACAACAGCTACTTTCATTCCAAGCTGCGAAGCCCTTATAGCGGCTACATATCCTCCCGGACCACTACCTAAAATTATAATGTCAAAATCCATATATGTAAAAATTTATATTTATTAGTTAAAAAAAAAATCAACTCACGTACTTTAAGATAATAATTAATGTCTGTATTCAATTAAACAGTATTATACCTGACATAGCTGTTATTATAAATTGTATAGGTTAAATGTAAATCATTCACCTGAAAGATATAATTATTTGTTTAATTCATCTCTCATATCGATCATTTCTTTAATAATACCAGGTTCTTTTTCCAGTGCATTGCCAACTACAATCAGATCTGCTCCGGCATTCCAAAGGTCAGCTGCCTGTGAGTCATTGCAAATGCCCCCGCCTGCAATTAAAGGTAAATTAATATTTTTTCTAATCAGCCTAACCATTTCTGTGGGTATTGGCTTATCTGCCCCGCTGCCCCCGTCAAGGTATATTAATTTAAGACCAAGCATCTCTCCTGCCATAGCAGTACAAATTGCTATATCATTTTTCGTTGAAGGTATTGGCAGAGTATTGCTCATATAATGTACAGATGTCATTTGACCGCAATCTATAAGAATATAACCTGTGGGTATTACTTCAAGCCCTGAGTTTTTTATTTGTGGTGCTGCTATTACATGATTACCAATAAGCATCTCAGGATTTCTGCCCGATATAAGTGATAAGAAAAGAATGGCATCAGCTGATGGGCTTATTTGCAAAGTGTTGCCGGGAAAAATTAATATCGGTGTGTCGCATTTTCTTCTCAAAGACTTAATAGATAACTCAAGGTCACCATTCATCAACAAACTGCTGCCGACAAAAATATAATCCGCATTTAATTTATCACACTCACTGGCTATTTTTTCAGCCCCGTCGGGGGAAGTTTTATCGGGGTCAACCAATATAGCAAGTTGTTTGCGATTTCCCTTACTATAATTACTAATGTTACGATAAACATTCATCATCCTGAAGTTATCTGAAAAATTTTATTATATCCGACGAAAATTGTTTAAGACAAAAATAATTTATTGTTTGCCCTGTTAAGTATTGGCAAATTTAAAACTTTTTGAGAGAGTAATTGATTTATTCTTAAATTGTATAAAAAACAATATTTTATATTGATTTGTAGCTTAATGTAAAACCGGGTAAACAAAGCTTTGCAAATTCACTAGGCAAAACCTTTCGGTTTACACATTGTCAATAATAAAAGCCATAAGATAATTTTCAATAACCTGGTAATTTATACTCAGCTGCTTTTTAAAATTTGGAGTATTAATTTCGCCTTGTATAGTGCCATAACCTTTAAAATCAAACGGAAAAATATTGATATGGTCTTTAAAAAGTATATCTTTTTTGCCATAAAGCTTGTATATAGCTTCTTTACTTGTCCAAACCAAATATAATGATTCAACTTCGTGCATGCTTGAAATCTGATCCAATTCATTGTTGTTCATAAATTTTTCAACCAAGTTAACTATTTTGGGTTGCATTTCCTCGATATCTATTCCAACAAAATGTTTGTTACTGGCAATTAATGCTGAGAACTTCCCCGAATGCGATACCGAAATATGCCTTACGCTATTGTTAAGATAAGGTTTTCCAAACTCATCATAACATATAGAGCTCATATCTTTGGGATTCATGAGATAAGGAAGGATTAACCGATAACTAAGCCATTGCTGCTTTCTTACAGGTGATTTAAGGCAGGAAAAAATTTCTTCTTCCTGCTTTGATAACTTAACCTTTGAATAAATATCTTCAAACGGTTCGCTAATTTCCCAAACGCCAAGTGCTGCATTTGAAAAAACTTTTTTTAAATAAAGACCCATTTTGGGGTATTTAATGAAACATTAACAGACAAAAATATTGCAGGCCAAGTACAAACTCTGCAAAGTATTATTGTTTAACGCCATCACAAAGATAAAAAAATTAATATTTTTGTATTGAAAATACCAATTAATTAATTTGGTTAACTTCAGCTTAAATTATTTTACATATTTATAAAGAGGAAGTTTTTAATTTAGAAATTTTTAATTAATAACTTTTTTAACATAGAAAATCAAAACCATTTCGATGAACTATTCCAGAGGTTTACTTATACTGTTTTTATTTTTTTACAATTTTGTAAATGTCAGCGGAAACACGGGCATAGATATGCATAACACAGTGCCTGTTAACAATGAAAATAATGATACTCAGCAAAAAATATCTGTTATTGGAGTGGGAGATATTATGATGGGTACAAATTATCCCAACACGTCTTATCTTCCTGCCAATAATGGGCGTCATTTGCTTGAGCCGGTTAAACATATTTTAACTAGTGCAGATGTTACATTTGGCAACCTGGAAGGAGTATTATTAGATGAAGGAGGAGATGTTAAGCAATGTAATGATCCTGATTTGTGTTTTGCTTTCCGGTCACCCGTCAGATATGTTGATAACCTTGTTAATGCCGGTTTTGACATGTTAAGCCTGGCTAACAATCATGTTGGTGATTTTGGTCAAGAAGGTCGCCGCAGTACGGTCAAAACTCTAGAAAATGCTAATATAGCCTTTGCCGGTTTGCAAGGATATCCTACAACGGTTATCGAACGAAATGGAATTAAAATTGGTATGGCAGCCTTTTCTCCTTTTCGTGGTACAATAAACATGAACAATATAGATAATGCAAAACGTATAGTAAAAGACCTTAAGGAGAAAGTTGACATAGTTATTGTTTCATTTCACGGTGGTGCCGAAGGAGCAGAATATCAAAATGTTTCTTGTGAAGTTGAATTCTATTATGGAGAAAACCGCGGGAACGTTTGCAAATTTTCGCATAGCGTAATTGATGCAGGTGCAGATATTGTTTTTGGACACGGACCTCATGTAACCAGGGCTGTTGAACTATATAATGACCGTTTTATAGCATATAGCCTGGGAAACTTTTGTACTTACGCACGATTTAACCTTAGAGGCGAACATGGTATTGCTCCAATAATTAAAGTATACGTTGATAAAAACGGAAAATTCATCAAAGCTAAAGCTTTTTCTGTAATACAAACCGGAAGGGGCGGCCCCAGGTTAGACCCTGAAAAAAGAGCTGTCAAGTCATTGCAAAAACTTACAATAAATGATTTTCCCCAAACACCATTAAGGATAAATACAAACGGATATATTACAAGAACAGAAAGTTGCAGATTATTGAAAAGAATTAATAAAACAAAAATACCCGTAGTTCAAGAAATAAAAATAAACGAAAACGGTTATATCGAAAGATTAAGTAATTAGCCGAAGTTTTATAATACCGCTAATACCTATTTAACCTGACCCCTTAGGGTTATTTGTCTTTTATCGGATATTTTTTTCATAACAGCCTTAATGCGCTTCGATAAATGTAAAGGCACCCAGCTCAAATCTACCATAAACTTTTCCTTATCAGAAATACATAAAATCCATGTCTCTGAAAAAACAATTTCATTAAGCTTATCAATATCAATAGATTTAGCTTCTTTAAGATATGATGGCTTGTATACTATTTTATCTTTTTCAAACCTGATATATTGATTTGCTTTTTTACTAATTAGTTTCAGACCCAATAATAGAAACCATACACCAACACCAAAAAGAATAATTATATTCCAAAAATGAAAATTATTAATCAAATCAATGTGTAAACCGGTATGAGGATATTGATTAAAATAGATGTGTAATTGAAGTCCGCTAAAAATAACCAAAAACAACCCAAATAGGTTAAAAATATTACTCTTTGTTGGTGAAATAGTTGTTGAACCCGACAGATAAATAGTTTTTTTTGCCATTTGTTTGATTTCTGTTTATGTTAATAATCTATATTGTTAAGAAGCTGTATAGTTCTAAATTATAAAATCCGGATTCAAATTTAATTAAATATGTAACAATAATTACGTGTAAATAAAAAAAAAGTTTCTACAACGTTACAAAGCAGGTGTTGGTAAAATATTATGTAAAAAAGCCGGACTAAAATTTAAGGCTGTTTATAAACTAAAGTTTTGTGGTAACAATAACAAAAAACTGCCATTAAATGCTAAAACATTTGCCAGATCTCCTTAAGCTATGATGTTTTTTTATTTGTTAATGTAGGCTTAAAAAATTCATAATATGCTTTACTACTGAACCATAACTTGTTTAGTTTGATACATAAAAGCCTCAAGCTTTGTTTCGTCACCCTGCTGTTTAGTTCCATCATAAACCATCTTTAAAACAGGCACATTTGGATATTTTTTAGCAAATTGACACAACAATGTATTAGCAATAGTTCCAGGCATACAATGAAAAGGGGTCAGGTTTACGATGCCGTTAAACCCATGTAAAGAATATTCTTCTGCCCTGGCAATACTTAGTATTGCTTCACCTCTTAAATTTTCAGTTAAATATGGTTTTGAGAGTTCTATTAAATCTTTGGTTGGCAGCTCGTGCACAAAATGTTTTACTGTATTTGCGAAGGGTTTTGTTTTTTTTCGTGAATAATATTTTTGCAGATAAGATTTTATAACCTCGCGAAAATATTGTTTGTATTGTTTACTACGTCGGTAATCTATTCTCTTCTCCCAATCGGTATATAACATCCATTCCTGTAATGTAGGTACAACCACTTCACCTCCCAGTTCTTCTATCCGGCGAATGATGTTATTGTTGCTAAAATCGTTTGATCTGACAAATATTTCACCTATAATGCCTATAACAGGCTTTTTCTCAGATCTATTAACAGGTATTGAGTTAAATAGCTTAACTGCATAATAAGCTGTATCTTTTACTGATCCATATTTTTCAACCGTTTTTTCGAGATAATCTAAACATTTTTTGTATACACTATCAGTTTCACCTTTTTTTATTTCATACGGCCTTGTTTGATAAAGAAGTTTTTTAAGGTTATCCACAGTGACAATTGTTTGCCATCCGAGTAAATTAAATTTGCTTCCAAGCCTATAAAGTTCATTGTTTTCATTGCTGTTTTGGTCTAGCAATACCATATTAGCTTCTTTTTTTCCGGCCTCCGCTAAAACGAGTTTATGTGAATGGCAGTATTGGCCGAAACGACATGGCCCGTTTGTTGTTGGCATAAAAAAGCTTGCCCTTTTGGGGTCAAAATCATCTGAAAAAGCCTTTTTTAATATATCACCAGTGGTTATAAGAAATGGATAACACTCTTTGCCTGTAGTGTATTTTCTGGCAAGTTCAAGGCTATCTTCATCGGATAATGGCAATGATTCAGCTTCTATGCCATAATATCGCATAGCAGCTGCTACTCCGATTCCATGATCATCCATATGGGGAATATATATTTTACGATGGTTAGAAAAGATATTATGAGTGATATGTTTACCGGGATCATGTGAGGCACTGTTTTTTGAAGCTTGCAGGCTATCCAAAAAAGCCTCTAATCGGGTTATGACGCCTGCATCGCCGCTGTGTTCATCCAATTCAAGCACAAGGTAATGTTTATCTTTCATTATCCTGTCAAAATATTTCATGATAAATGAGTCTGGTCCGCAAGCAAAATTTGAAATATATATAGCATTTAAATTGATGTCTTTGGCTATAATATCTGCCGCTGAAAGTATTCTTTGTCCATAACGCCAATACATTGACGACATATAATCCACCCCATTTGATGCTGCAGGTAAAAAATCAATAGGTATAGCCATTACGCCCATGTCTCTCAGTTTGCCAGGTATATTCAAATTAAGTCCGGAGTCGCAACCATTGTACGGACGGCTAACAATAACAACAGACGGGGTATTTGGCGAAATATTCTTTATAACTTCATCACCTCTTTTTAAAAGAGAGTTTCTAAAATTCACAAGGCTTTCAAAACCTTTATTTATTGCCTTATCTATTTTAGATTTAGTAATTCCGAGACTTTTAGCAAAACTTTTCAATTCTGTTTTAACATGATTTTTGCCATATCCGAAATGAAATACTGGTTTAAGAACTTTTGAAGAATATTTTGAAAAATCAAGAGTAGCATCTGCCATATACGGAAAACCCTGAACTATAGGGCAAATACAAGAATTATTGACTTCTTGATGAAAAGGTTCGGCGTTGATCATACTTGGTAAAAATAAATAATCTACTTTTTTATCAAGTAGTGCCATAACATGGCCAATACCTACTTTAACCGGAAAACAAACTTCCTCTATAACGGCTTCACATCCCTTGTTTATCAAACTTCTCCCGGTTTTGGGCGATATTTCAACTCTGAACCCCATCTCTCTGAAAAAAGCATTCCAGAATGGAAACATTTCATAAAACAGCAGGGTTCTGGGAATACCTATAACAGGGGCATCATCGGGCAACTCAGCTGTTGATGTGCAGGTTGAAAGCAACATTTTCTCCCTCTCATCAAATAGCTTCGGGATAGATTTGCCATAAGTGGGCCTGCGTTCTTCGTCAAATTTTCCACAGCGACTGCCATACTTTAAAGGCTCTTCACCTTCAATAGAAACGGTTCTTATTTCACAATTATTTGAACATTGTTCGCATTCAAATGAATCAACGGTAAACTTTCTGTTTGCCAGGTCAAAACCCTTGAAAGTTGAGTAGTCTTTAGTATTGTTTTTCATAGCAAAGATAGCAGCTCCCATGGCCCCCAAAACATCATGGTGAGGCGGCACAATTACCTCTTTTCCACATATTTTTTCGAATGCCGCTTTTATACCCCGATTATAAGCAGTACCACCCTGAAAAAATATCACATCTCCCACTTTCCTGTTTTCTACAACAGTAGTAAGATAATTCAAAACTATAGAATAGCTTAATCCTGCCACAAGATTATCTTTTGAAATGCCCAGCTGCTGTTGATGATTCAGGCTCGATTCCATAAACACTGTGCATCTTTCCCCTAAAGCTGACGGACTTTCTGAAGCCAGTGCAAGTTCACCGAATTCTTTTTTTATATTAATACCCAGTTTTTCGGCCTGTTCTTCCAAAAAAGAGCCGGTACCGGCAGCACAAACTTTATTCATGGTAAAATCAATAACTTTACCATCTTTCAGTGAAATGTACTTTGAGTCCTGCCCTCCTATTTCAAAAACAGTATCAACATCAGGATTTACATTTACTGCTCCTGTGGCATGAGCAGTAATTTCGTTTTTAACTACGTCGGCACCGATAAAATCACCTGTTAAATATCTGCCTGAACCTGTTGATGCAGCACCTTTAATAACTACCCTGTCTCCAATTTCTTTCCCAATCTCATCAAGTCCAATCCTCACTGCTTCTATTGGATTGCCAGCGGTTTTGAGATATCGCCGGGCTATTACTCTTTTATTACTGTCAATAACGACTAAATTCGTACTTATTGATCCGACATCTATTCCAAGATAGGCGTTAACAGGAAAATCTTTTTCGATTTCTAAAGGCTCAACACTATATTTGTAGTTTTTATTCACTAATTGTTCGTAACTTTTTACACCATTGCTTTTTTTATGTAAATAATTTTTAAGAGCAGATAATTCTCTAAAAGGTTTTATATTACCGGATTCAAGCATTGAAAAAACTGCTCCTATTGCACCCATATAAGCATAATATCCGGGAACAAAAAGTTCTCCGTTTTTCATGTTCAGTGTCTTTTCAAAGGCTTTTATCATACCTTTATTTGCAGCAACTCCGCCCTGAAATGAAATTGGTTTATCAAGATCTATTCCCTTAGTAATATTACTTTTGAAATTTCTTGCCAATGCCAGGCAAAGGCCCATAAGTATATCGTAAGTTGGTGTAGCCATCTGCTGAAGATGGATCATATCAGATTTTGCAAAAACACTACACCTGCCTGCAATCCTTGGCGGATGCAAAGATTTTATGGCAAGATTACCAAACTCCTCCTCTATTGACACACCCAGGCGAGCTGCCTGTTGATCCAAAAAAGAACCGGTACCGGCTGCACATACTGTGTTCATGCAAAACTCTTTTAAAAAAGATTTACCTGTATGTGTATCATTATCAAGCTTGATTAGCTTTGAATCTTCTCCACCTATTTCTATTATTGTACGTATTTCTGGATAAAGACGACTTGTGGATTTACTTTGAGCTATTATCTCATTAACAAAATGGCCTTTAAGAATATCAGATATCATTACACCTCCGGTTCCCGTGAGCGCAATCCCGCTTATATCTTCCTGGTTAAGACCCGATAATAAATATTCCAAAACACCTGAAGTGGCTTCTACCGGCTGCCCATGTGTACGTATATAACGCCTGTTAAATATTTTGCCCGATTTATTCATCAGAACTGCTTTTACACTAATCGAGCCTATATCTATGCCTATGTAGTACATATATAGTTTATAAAACTGTTTATGTTATTTAAATAATATATTAATTGCAAGTGTTAAATTAATCTCATTTGGCACCAGAAGCAGATCCCCGGCAAAAGACATTTACTCACTTTATTCAAACCATACTGCGAAATTACGAGTTTTATTCTAAAGTGAACCTATAAGCTTAATATCTTATGCCAAACCATAAAACATACAATATTAATAAACCGGTGTCGGTTCATCATAAGTTATTTCAAAAGTAAGGTTATTAAGGCAGTCATGATACTTATCAAGCAATTCATTGTTATTTCTGGCACCAATATAGAGATTTGCAAGTTCGAAACTGTAACTGTCTTGGCCATATAGCTCAGAAAGGTGCATTCCTTCTTTAACATGAACTTTAATTTCAATTTCCGGGTACTTTTCTTTCAGTATTTCCAATTCTTTCTCCGATGGAACTTCAACAACTTTACCTGGTTCAAATGTTCGCAGCATAAAATTAGCCGCAATTCTGAAATCTCCCTTGTATTCAAGTGCTTTTGGTCTTCTTCCGAGAGCAATATTAAGCATAATTGAATGATGTGAAATACCATGTATTTTCTCAAAAATGTCTGTATGTGCCTGTGATATTCGAGGATTGATTTCAAGCAGAAAGTTTATATTCATTGTAGAATTATAGAAAAATTCAATATTAAAAGCTGAGTTATTCAGCCCAATTTGTGTAATGACACGTCGGGCCAGGTCAGCCATACGAAACTGAATCTCTTGCGGTAGAGAAGAAGGATATTCATATCTTGTAAAAGATGTACGATCTTCTTCTCTCACTGAATCAACTATACCATAAATTACAACTTCACCGTCATGAACATATCCCTCAACGGTACATTGATGCCCGGTAATAGGCGTTTCGGCGATCATCGTTTCCTTCATATTAGCAAACTCATAAGGCATATTGTAACGCTTAAATATATAATTGAATGGTTCAGATATAAAATTGATGTGTTGGCAAACTTCTTTTAATATTTCATTAAACTGATATTCACTATTAATTCTATAAGCCAAAAATGAACGGTACGATTTTATTGGTTTTATCCAAAACGGAGGTATTATTTCAATTTTTTGGTAAGCTTCTTGATCAAATGGATCAAAAGCTTTAAACACAGGTATATTTCGTGATATAACCTTTCTTTGCTCGAGCCGGCTCCAATATTTATGCTCACACTTCATAACACTTTCGAGGGTTGGTGCCGGGAGTTTATATTTTTGTGCAATTATAGGTACTAGTGTTGTTCCGGGAAAGTCATAATATGAAACTATAGCATCAATTTTTCCGTGATTTTCTATACGCTCGATAGCTTTGTCAATAAGATTTTCTATATTTAAACTATCAACTCCACGCATTTCGCTAATATATATTGCAGGCAAAAATTCACATTCATTTGCTTCTGGCAATCGTTGCAGCTTTTTGAGGTTAAACTCATCTAATCCTATTACAAATACTTGTTTTTTGTTTTTCATAATATTTTCTTTGGCTAATTTAAAAATTAAACATTGTTATAAATATCTTGGTATACTCTCATCCCATGTTTTGGAAAAAATTCTTGTATCTTCTTCATATGCATCTAAAGTAGCTCTTATTCTAAAGTGTGTTCGTGTTGATGTTAATATTGTATTAGTAACTGTATATAATTCGAGATCGCCTCTGCGGAAACTTCGTTTACTTTTTACTTCTCCCCTCAAAGTATCGTAATTATTATTCTGATACGAATATTGTTCATTAACATCTTTTTGAATTGTCCAATCAATATCATCGATTCGATAGCAAGGGTCGTTATTTATCACATTTAATGCTACATGATTATTTGCGAGATTATGTTTTACCACCCATTCTCGTAGAGCTGGTACCAGTAATGTAGATGAGAGTTTTCTTGTTTTTTTTATTTTATCAAGTTTTCTGAGATTGTTATCGCTTTCCCTGGCTTTTCTCACTGGAAGTATAAGTTTACTTTGTTTAAGTTTGACAGTAAGTTTGGCAGGTTCGGGTGCAGGCCATGCCAGTGGCCAGTAGGAAGATGACAGTGATAATCTGAGTTGATTTCCGGCGGGAAATTTTTGAGCAACATAATTAAGGTTAAGAACAACTTTGTAAAACTTACCTGGTTGAAGGGCTTCGGGGTTTTCATGGCTATCCCGGTGCGTTAGATTGAGCAATCCGTATGTTACACGGGTTGCCCTTCCATTAGGAGCGACATCAGAAATTCTTGCAGCAATTTGTGCTATAGGTTTATCTGATGCTACTTCCAATTCTAGTACCGGTGCACCAAGTATTTCAAGGTCCTCTTTAAAAACAGGGCTGTCAAAAACCAATGAACCTCCATCTTCTTCGCGCTGATCGTCAGGCAAATCAGTCGATTCAGCATAAGAGCACCACTTTCCTGCAAAAAGCCCGACACTCAACGGGCTCTGAATAGCCAATTCATTATCTGTTTCAGAATATTTATCATGGCTCAATTTGCCAAAAAGCAAGTTAAACGATTTTTTGTTTATATCAACAGCCGGCCATTTATCTTCTGCAACCCATCTGCCGGGCCGTTTGGATGAAATGGGAGATACTGTATCCTGCATCCATACTCTGAGCATCGGATCGTCTTTTACACCTGAGTCAATACCTTTCAACCATTGATCCCACCAACGCACCGACTCCTTAAGAAAATCAATGGTAGGTCCGGGTCCGCCCATGTGAGGGTATTTATGACCCCACGCACCAATAAGCCCTTTTCTTGGTACTTTCAAATTTTCCAGTAATCGAAAAACGGTATTAGAGTAGCCATCGGCCCAACCACTAATAGCAAATACGGGGCATTTGATAGCTGAATAATCTTCACATACTGAAGCATGCTTCCAGTAGTCATCACGATATTGATGCTCAAGCCAGTTTTTAAGCCAAAGCCCGCTACCCTCAAGCCTTTCCAACCACATATCCTTCCACTTTTTGCCAACTATTATCGGATCAGGAGGACATGAATTAAAAGCAAACATAGTGGAAGCCCATGATAAATTATCAGTAAGCATGGCTCCTCCCATGTAATGAACATCATCAGTAAACCTGTCGTCTGATGAAGCCACTGTTATCACAGCTTTTAGTTCAAGTGGCTGAAGAGCAGCAATTTGAAGTGAATTAAACCCACCCCACGAAATACCCATCATTCCGACATCACCAGTGCACCACGATCGACCTGCAATCCATTTTATTACTTCAATCCCATCATCCAGTTCCTGCTGTAAATACTCATCTCTTAAAATCCCCTCCGAATCACCACTACCACGAATATCAACACGCACACCTGCATAACCGTTTTCCGCAAAATAACCATGAACCTGGTCATCGCGAATAGCCTTAAAATCACGTTTGCGATATGGAATATATTCTAATATAGCCGGAACAGGCCGATGATCAGGGTTTTCAGGCATCCATATTTTACATGCAAGCCTTGTCCCATCTTGCATTGTAATAAACTCATTTTCTATAACCTTTATATTCATAGCCAAAATTAAATAAATTAAATGTTAATATGTTTTAAATGTTTATATATCAATATTATTTTTTGAAAAATTATGCTACCATACATTGAAATTAATTTTTTCACCTTATTAAAATTCAATGAAAATGAATTAGTGCATGAAGACTATGATTAAAAAACAACAGTTTTGTTTAACGCTTAAAACAATAAAAATTGTATACTTAGTTTTTAAATATACTTAATATTTTTATTTATTTACATCAAACGTTTTAATATAAAAAAACAATTTACAGTTAAATGAATAAATCATATAAATATTTTCATACAAGTTCATTGATAAAAATAAAATATTGAAAGGCCTCTATCATCAAAAATTGATCCATAAAGCTATTCTGAAAATCTTACTAAAGGTATTACCAGGATTTAAGGAAACAAATTGTAAAGTTTTGTTTTATTAGTATGGTTTTATTACATTTGAAACATGAACATTTTACGAATAATTGTTTTTCCTTTTTCGCTTATTTATGGCCTGATAATGGTTTTTAGGAACAAGATGTTTGACTGGGGCATTTTACCGTCTGATACTTTTAATGTTCCTGTTATTATCGTTGGCAATATTTCAACTGGTGGTACCGGTAAAACACCTCATACAGAATACCTTATAGAAATGCTGTATAACAAATACAATGTAGCTGTTCTAAGTCGCGGTTATAAAAGAAATACCAAAGGTTATATTGAAGCAAAACCTCAATCAAATGTAAGTGATATAGGAGACGAGCCATTTCAGCTTTACAAAAAATATAAGGATAATATTATTTTATCAGTAGACGAAAAGCGAAAACGTGGAATAAAAAATTTACTAAAAAGTTATCCCGGTATTGATGTAATATTACTTGATGATGGATTTCAGCACAGATATGTAAAACCGGCACTGAATATACTTCTGACAGATTATCGCAACCTTTTTACAGAAGACTTCATTTTACCAACAGGTAATTTACGAGAATTTCGCAGTAGTGCAAAAAGAGCTGACCTGATAATAGTATCAAAAACTCCTGATATTTTTTCTCCTATAGATAAAGATATATTATTGAATAAGCTTAAAAAGTTCAAAACCAAACCAATACTTTTTAGTTATATCGACTATGGGGAGCTGCAACCGGTAAATTCAAAATGCAAAAACAACAAAATCAGCAAAATTAAATCTATTGTATTGCTCACAGGAATAGCCAATCCCAGTTCCCTTGAAGAGCATTTAAAAAAAATCAGCGATGAATTATATATGCTTAAATATCCTGATCATCATAGGTATACTAAAAAAGATATTGATCAGATCGTAGCTTTTTACGAAGATATTTTTTCGGGTGATAAAGCTATCGTAACTACAGAAAAAGATTTAATGCGACTTAAAGAACCGGCTTATATGGATGCACTGGCAGAGATTCCGTTATACTATATACCCATCAAAATTAAATTTCATGAAAAAGGAGAAAAAAAACTTGAGCAAGCAGTAATGAGGTTATTTAATGAAAAAAAATAAATATAATATTTTACCGGCAAGAATATTATTAAAGGCAAAGTTAATTTAGACTACCAGTCCGACCGGTAAACAAACAAAAAAATATATATGAGACTGAAAGTGTTTTTACATGAATTGAGGCATCATGTGCCTTTTACAATACTGGCAACACTGGGAGCAATTTTGTTGACAATTATCATCGTATATTTTCTGCAACAAGAAATTTCGCAAAATATGTTTGAAGTAATACATATTTTGCATATTATTGTTTCTTCTGTGGTTACTGCGGGTATTTTTTACAGATATAATCAAAAAATTATACTTTCCCTGATTGTTGGTATATTAGGAGCAATAGTTGTTGGTAGCATCAGTGATATTTTTTTTCCTTGGCTGGGAGGAAATTTACTGGGACTACATATGCATTTTCATCTTCCATTAATTGAAATGCCTGTTTTTGTATTAGGAGCAACTTTAGCAGGAAGTGTTATAGGGATAAAAACAAATTTCACAAAAATACCTCATTTCATTCATGTCTTTCTTTCTGTTTTTGCGAGTTTATTTTACCTGTTAACATTTAGCATTTCATTTGAATTGAGTTATTTTACCGGTGCTTTTTTAATTGTTTTTATATCAGTAATAGTACCATGCTGTATTAGCGATATTTTATTTCCTTTCTTTTTCCTTATAAATGGGAAGGAAAAAAAATGTAATAAAAAGCATTAATCGAAATTTTTCAGATGCTTAATAAGTTTATTAATTGCAATACTGCGATGGCTGATACAGTTTTTTTCTTCAATTGCCATTTCAGCAAAAGTTTTATCACATCCATTTGGAACAAATATGGGGTCATATCCAAACCCTTTATTTCCGCGGGGTGAATAAGTTATTTCACCATCAACCGATCCTTCAAATAGTTTTTCTTTTCCATCAATAATCAAACAAATTATAGTTCTAAACCTTGCCCTACGGTTAGTTTGATCGGAGAGTTCTTTAAGTACTTTATTTATATTAGCCTTATCATTTTTCTCTTTGCCGCTATACCTGGCCGAATGAACACCAGGCTTGCCTTTTAGAGCTTCTATTTCCAGTCCTGTATCATCGGCAAAACAATTTTTCTTGGCAATATTATATATAAACCATGCTTTATAGGAAGCATTACCTTCAAGAGTGGTTTTGTTTTCAGGAATATCCTCATCAAACCCAATAGAATCCAGGCCTTTTATAAAAAAATCTTTTCCGGCTATACCTTGTATTTCTCTAATTTTATTATGGTTTCTTGTAACAAAAAGCAGATCCATATTTTGGTCTATTTATCCAGTTTGATTTCAACCAAAATATGATCTTTTGGCACCATCTGACCTTCCTTAACATTAATAACTTTAACACGGCCACCAACCGGGGCAAACAGAATGTTTTTCATTTTCATTGCTTCCAGCACCAATAATTTCGAGCCTTGCTTTACCTTATCATTCTTTTTTACATAAAGTTTTTGAATAACCCCGGGCATAAAAGCCTTAACTTTATCAAATTCTATCGGCTTGTATGTTTTACGCTTACTAAATTTTTTATTGACAAAAGTATCGTATTTATCACCTTCAATATTAAAAGTTATATACTGAGGTGATTCATCTGCCTGCTTTTTATTATCCTTGTTTTTTTTTGTCATAGTTGAATATATAAATAGTTACACATAATTTGATTGTATTTACTATTTAACAATATTTTATTTTTTATGCTATTGTTCCATTCAGATGATCAGTTATTATGTAATCTTTTATTTTAAACAACAATGGTTAATCAATTATACTGTTTTGAAATATCACTTACATAACATATTTTTCGGCAACTAATTAAATATTAAAAAGGAGGAATACCATGTTTTTTCTTTGGCCCATATTCTGTTTTTTGTGATGAAATTTCCAGGGCATGGATAACAAACTTCCTGGTTTCTGCAGGTTCAATTACTGCATCAATATAACCATGGGCTGCAGCCACGTAAGGATTAGCAAACTTTCTTTTATATTCTTTAATTTTTCTTTTTCGTGTCTCTTCGGGGTTGTCAGCGTTGGCTATTGTATGCCTAAAGATTATGTTTGCGGCTCCTTCGGGACCCATAACCGCTATTTCGGCAGTAGGCCAGGCAAAAACAAAATCGGCTCTAAGATGTCTTGAGCACATTGCAATATATCCTCCACCATAAGCCTTACGTAGAATAAATGTAATTTTGGGAACCGTTGCTTCACTATAGGAGTATAGTACCTTAGCACCATGGCGTATAACTCCGGAATGTTCCTGGTCTGTTCCGGGTAAATAACCGGGCAGGTCAACAAAAGTAACTAATGGTATATTAAATGAATCACAAAAGCGAATAAAACGTGCAGCCTTATCTGATGAATCAACATCCAGAACTCCGGCAAGTACTAAAGGCTGGTTTGCAACAAACCCTACCGTTTGTCCATCAATACGTCCAAAACCAATTACCATATTAGCGGCAAAGCTTTCCTGAATTTCAAAAAATTCGGAGTCATCACTAACCGCTTTTATAATATTTCTAACGTCGTATGGTTGTCGGGCATCCGACGGAATAATTTTTTCAACATCATATACTTTTGAACGCGGCGGTTTTTTTGGAAAGGGATCGGCTTTTTTTGTGTTACTCCACGGAATATATGTGAAAAGCTTTTTTATTTGCTGGAAGCATTCCTGTTCAGATTCAGAAAAAAAGTGTGCATTACCGGTGATTTCCGAATGCACCTTCGCACCACCGAGCTCTTCCATGCTTATTTCTTCACCTAAAACAGATTTAATAACCTCCGGGCCTGTAATAAACATCTTTGATATCTTGTCAACCACAAAAACAAAATCAGTCAATGCAGGTGAATAAACAGCACCGCCTGCACAAGGCCCGAGAATAACAGATATTTGTGGTATTACACCTGATGCCTGGGTGTTGCGATAAAATATTTCACCATAACCGGCTAATGAATTTACCCCTTCCTGTATTCTTGCCCCTCCTGAATCGTTAATTCCAATAATAGGAACTTTTAATTTTAATGCATGATCCATAATCTTGGTTATCTTACGGGCATGCATCAAACCCAATGAACCACCTGCAACTGTAAAGTCCTGGGCATAAATACACACAGGATACCCACTAATAGTACCAGTTCCTGTTATGACACCATCGCCGGGAAGTTGCTTTTTATCCATATCAAAATCCTTAGCAGCATGCTCTACAAAAAGATCATATTCATGAAAAGAATTAGGGTCTAATAATGCAATAATCCTTTCGCGGGCAGTCATTTTACCCATGGCAACCTGCTTTTCTATTGCTTTTGAACCACCACCCTGAAGTGCTGATTGCATACGTTTTTTAAGATCTAGAGTTTTTGATTTTATTGACATATTTCCTCTTATTTAATTAATATAAAGCCTATAATAAATAATGCAATTTTATAATAATAAGTCATTCAAAAAAGCACCAAAAGTATAAAAATATTTCAAATTGTATAAAAAAATCAACACCTTATTCTTAGTAATAGCCTTATAATTGGATTATATATACCAAACTCCAAAAAAACACATATTGAATTTTATTTTTTTAAGACATAAATTTTGTTTAAAACAAAATCCAGGCATATTATTTCAAAAAAAATTAAACTTACAAACAAAATAAGGTAAATGACTTTTCTTTAAATCGCTAAAAAACACATTTTAAACTCTCTGCAGGAAGATGATGATCATACCTCTATATCTATAAAAGCGATATGTTAATTATAATTTTTATTATGATTAAATATTATCAAACATTTTGAGCATTGCCTTTGGCAAACATCCACACAGAAAATATTGCCATAACAACAATCCCAACAATCGCTGCTCCAACAATTAATGGGTAATCGACCTGACGTTTAATTATAATGCCAATAAAAGCCCAAATAACTGCCAATCCTACAAACGGATTATTCATACGCATTAGTGCCAATGCCGTTATCGCCGTTCCGGCCAAAATCATCAATATAGCCCATGTTTCCTGGGAAATACCCCATCCACCCCAATCATAACTAACAAGGAGAGCAGTAATATTAGCAATTGTAGCAATACAAATCCACCCCAGGTATATCCCAAAAGCTACTTTTGTGAGGCCATAAGCATAGGGTTGCAATTTTATATTTATAAAAATAAGCGTGATCAATAACCCTGTCATTAATAATAATGAAACAGGTAGTTGATCATAATGCCACGCTATAATCCAGGTAGCATTGAAAAGACAACTCAATGCAAAAGCCCAGCCGATAACATTAACCTTTTCTTTATTATATCCAAAAAATTGAAAAATAATAAAGCCAAATAATAAAAGATAAATAACTCCCCATATAGAAAATGTAATACCTGCAGGTACAAATAAATTAGGATACTGGGCTGAAATTTCACCTGTAGTTTTGTTATTTAATGGTAAAGCATTTGCCAGATAATTCATCAAAACCATCAAGACAAACATCAAAAGATTAACTATTTTCATAAGCATAAAATTTAAATGTGTTTTTTCAGTCATATACAACTCAGCTTTATACACAGGTGAAGTGTATTTAAAGTTCTGCTTTTCAAAAAAAATTACCTTCTTAATTCTTAATCCATATTTATTAAAGTTTTTCTGCTACTTCAACAATTAAAAAAATCAATAATCACTAAAAATAATTTTCCCGGTTTCATTTCTATCATAAGTAGTAGTAATATTATAGTCTTTTCCACAAGACTCAACAATTATATGTCCATGTATATCTGTTCTGTATATCTCTGTACCGACTTCCTCCAGTCTGTTTAATGTTTCGTCATGTGGGTGTCCATATTGGTTATCTTCCCCACACATTATGATGCTTATTTCCGGTTCCACTTCCTGAAGGAAATCCATAGTTGAACTTGAAGCGCTTCCATGATGAGCAACTTTCAAAATATTAGCTGGCAAATCTCCGGGGTCAGACAAAAGGTCTGATTCAGCTTCTTTTTCAATATCTCCGGTGAGCAAAACCGAAACTTCATCAAAAGTTACTTTAGCCACTATTGATATATTATTAAGATAACTTGACGTATAATCAGGTATAGGATCCGGCGGGTGCAGTATTTTTAAGTAAGAATCTTCTCCAAGATTCCTTTCCATACCCTTTTTACCAACTGTCAGTAAAATATCATTTTCTTCAATTGCATTGATATAATCATCGTATGTAATAGTGGTATGAGATACACCCGGATCAATAACTTCAGAAACATCGAAAGTTTCAAATATTTCTATCAATCCACCTATATGATCGGCATGTGGATGAGTTGCAATAACAATATCTATACCTTCTATTTCCTTTTCTAATAAATATCTTCCGGTATTACTATTGCGGTCGCCCGCATCAACAAGTATAGTTTTACCTGGAGTTGTTATTAATATAGCATCACCCTGGCCAACATCTATAAAATGCAACTCATACTTGTTTTCGGTATATTTTGATATTTCCTCATCAGAACTACATGAATGGTTTGCTAATAAAACAATTAATATACAAAACATATATATTAATTTATTAGCTATAATTTTCATGAATGCCGGCATGATTATTTTTATGTTGGGTTTCTAAAAACTATTTGAACTTTAGTTTTACATTTTCGTTTTAAAAGCTTTTAATACCTAAATTTATTCCATTGTAATAAGCAAAATTGTTTGTTAGAAAGAATCATAGCGGTACTAACCGATCGCTTATTTGAAAAATTAATCAATAATAAATTTGGACTTACTCTTTCTGTAAATTTAGTAATAATTATTGCATGATAGTATAATAAGTTTTATTTATTCTTTTTCTTCATCACCTGAAAGCATATCAGGCCTGCGTTTTTTTGTAAGTTCCAGTGCCTTTTCATACCTCCATTCGTAAATCTTTTTCTCATGACCTGACAGTAATATATCCGGCACTTTCCAACCTTTATATTCAGCAGGTCTTGTATATACGGGAGGCGATAGCAAACCATCCTGGAAAGAATCGGAAAGAGCTGATGTTTCATTGCCAATTGCGCCGGGGATTAATCGTATTATACTGTCGCAAATAACAGCTGCCGGCAGCTCGCCACCCGACAACACATAATCACCTATAGATATTTCCCTGCTAATATAATATTTACGAATGCGCTCATCAACACCCTTATAATGTCCGCATAATAAGATCAAATTGTTTTTTATTGATAACTGATTTGCTGTAGCTTGTGTATAGGGCTCACCATCAGGTGTAAGAAAAATAATATCATCATAGCTTCTTTCCTGTTTCAAGCTGTCAATGCAACGAGCTATAGGCTCTACCATTAAAACCATTCCTGCACCACCTCCATAAGGATAATCATCAACACGCCTATGCTTATCCTTTGAATAGTCACGTATATTGTGAATTTGAATAGTAACAAATTTACTTTCAACAGCACGCTTTATAATAGAATGAGAAAACGGGCCTTCAAACATTTCCGGAAATAAAGTCAGTATATCTATACGCATAAAACTTATTAAATAATTAATAATTATAACCGTTAAGAACAAAAATTTTCACACACTCCGAGGCCAAACAAAGCATAGTCATATTTAACAGGGTCATTGGCATCCATTTTTCTTAATACCGAGGTTAATTCTTCTACAGCTTTCCAATCATTTTGGTTTCGTTTAATAAGCCTAAGTTTACGCGAAACATTTCCAACATGAACATCCAGCGGGCAATAAAGATATTTGGGTGAAATTTTATCCCATAATCCGAAATCAATTCCTTTTTCATCTTTTCGCACCATCCATCGCAAAAACATATTTATACGCTTTGCAGCTGAGCCTTTTGACGGATCAGAAACATGTTTTGTTGTACGGGCATAATGCGGGACTTCAAAAAAAACTTTTCTAAAATTTAGAATGGCATCATATACGCTATTATTTATTAAAAAACCTTTGCAAAACACCTCTTCAAGCCCACCATGGTTCAGGTAAATATTACGTAAAGCTTTTAAAAAAGTAATACAATCCAGACCATTAAAAGTGCGATACACAAAATTATCAATACAGTCAAGCTCATTTTCTGAGCTGTTTATTATAAAATCATAGGGACAATCATCCATAAGCATCATTAATTCGGTAGCTTTCTTTATAATAGAATTTCTTTGGCCCCATGATATGGTAGCAGTTAAAAACCCCGATGTTTCAATATCTTGCTTATCCGAATACCGGTGTGGAATACTTACGGGATCCGTTTTAATAAAAGAGGGCTGACTGTAACATTGAGTCTTTATTTCAAGGAAATCTTTAATCTCTTTTATATAGGCCTCGCTTAAAGCCATTTTGAATGGTTTTATTAGTTATATTTCAAATCCATTAATTTTTCTGTAAAGATCAACAGCATAACCATATGTCATTGCCGAAACAAAATCAATAACAGACCAGATAAGCAGATAATTATCATCGATGCTGCAATTATATTGTACGTGCTTCACAGATAAAAATTCTTTATTGTTGACATCGTTTCGCCGAAATTCAGTACGATTATCAAAAGAAATGTTTTTTGAATGTTGATACTGACCAAAACAAATGAAGTTTATCAGCCTGTTCCAATGCATATATTAAGGTTTTTAACAGCAGAAAAGTTTTTATTCAAAAATATGAAAACAAATTTACTTTTTTATTTTAAACAGATAATTTAAGAAAAATATACACAATCAAATACCATTATTGCCAAAATAAATTAAAATTTAGAGTTTGTATAGAAATATTTAACAAAAAATTAAAGGATATAATGTTGATTATCAGTTACTCCTTCATCTCACAGCATTAAGTTTTCTGTTCAAAAAATAGTTTTGAAGATGCTTTATAATTTATAAAGTATAAAAAATATACCATAAAAAAGTACTCTTTAAATTATTTTTAAATGTTCTTTAAAAAAACATATTACATATATTCACTTCCATATAAAAACTGTAACTTAGCGTTGTATGATCAAGTCAAAAAAACTTTTTTTGATTTTGAAATAATTTAATTATGAAACAACACGAAGAATTTTTGAAACAAACCATTGATATGGCTTCAGGTAATGCCGGCCGTGGGTTTGGTGGGCCATTTGGTGCATTAGTGGTTAAGGATAATAAAATAATAGGCAGAGGAGTTAATCTTGTGACTAAAAACAATGATCCCACTGCGCATGCCGAGATATTAGCTATACGTGATGCTTGCAAGAATCTTAATACCTACCGGTTAGAAAACTGCATTATCTATTCAAGTTGTGAACCATGTCCTATGTGTCTTGGAGCAATTTACTGGAGCCGGGCAAAAATGATAATTTTTGCAGCCATGCACAAAGATGCAGCTAAAGCGGGTTTTGATGACTCATTCCTATATGAGGAAATAAACCTTCCTGTTGATAAGCGATCAATAAAAACAATACAAATTAAACCGGACAATTATTTTAAACCTTTTAAAGAATGGCTTGAAAACGAAAATAAAACAGAATATTAAATTAATAAATTTGTACGTTAACTATATATGAATGAATGTTTTGATTGATTTATATTAGCATGCAAAATTAAATTATTGTCATTTATGCACCATATTGAACCACATTATGCCTGGCTAAATCTTTATAATGCATCCGAAGACAAAAACTCTCCGCTGTTCGGGCATAATAATAATGAATATGAGTTTACCAATGCATTATACAATTATCTTATTCACCCGCAATGGGATAATATTGGATCTCCGACCCTGTTTATCAAAATTCTCTATGCCGCTTATGATAAGGGTTTTTGTGTAATAGAGCTTATGGGTGAGTGGAATGATTGTCTTCACAATGACATTATGTACTTAAAACGAAACATCATCGAACCACTTGTAAGCAATGGCATAAATAGATTTATACTTATCGGTGAAAACGTTCTTAATTTCCATTCCTCTGATGATTGTTATTATGAGGAGTGGTTTGATGATATAGAAGATGGCTGGATAGTAGCAATAAATTTCAGGGATTTTGTAATACGAGAGTTCACTGAGGCTAACATAGACTATTATATAGCCTTTGGCCAACATTTTGATGATTTTAACTGGCGAAAGTTTTCTCCTGTTGATTTGTTTAAAATAATTGACAAAATAATGATGCGCCGGTTAAATCCAAAAAGCGAGTTTTAAGTAAATGCTAATCAAAGCACATTGATGACTTAAAGATTCTCATGAATTTTTGTTTGTATTCATAAGTATGCCAAATTCTTTTATGTGTTTACTTATCTTGCTGGCCAAAGAATCAATTTCACTGTAAAGCACATCTTCCTTAATGGTGAGAAAATTGCGATTTTTCATAACTATTTCTCCATCAATTATAACTGTTTCTACATCTGAGCTTTTTAGGCTATAAACTATGAGTGAATAGATATTATAGCGAGGATAAGCATGTGGTTTTTCCAGGTCAAGTATAATAATATCGGCTTTTTTTCCCACTTCAAGTGAACCTGTTTGATCTTCTATGCCAAGAACTTTGGCTCCCCCGTTAGTAGCCATTTTCAAAACTGTTTGAGCATCCATAACCGTCGGATCACCACAGGTTAATTTATGAATAAATGCAGCTGTTCTTATTTCTTCAAACATATCCAGATCATTATTACTGGCAGGCCCATCAGTACCAATACCAACCCTCACCCCTGAATCCATAAGTTGAGGTATTGGTGCAACACCACTTACAATTTTCATATTGCATTGAGGGTTATGTGCAACCCTGACTCCCTTTTTGGCCATTAATTTAATGTCTTCCGGATCAAGATGAACACTATGAGCAGCAATAACATTATTACTCAATACACCAAGGCTGTCAAGAAAAGCCAATGGTGTCAAACCATATTCTTTCTTTATTTCATTAAATTCTGTCCTGGTTTCTGCTAAATGAATATTAAACGGAACACTATATTTGTCAGCAATTAATTTTGAATCCTTGATCAGTTCTGGATCACAGGAATATATTGAATGTGCACCAACGGCAATAGTTATTCGCGAATGATTATTCCATTTTTTAATAACCTTTTTTAGTTGATCCATGCCTTCTCCGGGTGTTGGACTGTTGGGAGCCGGAAAATCTATCAAACTTTTAGATAAAACTGCCCTGATACCGGTTTGGTCAACAACTCCTGCAATTTCATCAACAAAATAATACATATCATTAAAAGTAGTAGTTCCGCCCCTAAGCATTTCTGCAATACCCAACCTAGCCCCAAGAGCTACATTTTCAGCATTAACAAATTTCTGTTCAACGGGAAATATATGATCGTAAAGCCACTCCTGTAAGTTTATATCATCAGCGTAGCCCCTAAACATTGTCATAGCCGCATGTGTATGGGTATTGATCAAACCGGGCATTACCAGCTTATTAGTCCCGTCAATTATTTCTATTGCTCTGTAACGCTTTTCAATATCTTCATTATCGCCAATGGCTGCAATTTTTCCGTCTTTTATAACTATAGAACCGGTTTCAAACTCGCTCAAGCTCTTGTCCATTGTAATAATATAACTATTTTTTATAATTATATCAGCATTGCATTCTTGCTCATCTCCGGATAGAAAAATTGTTGAAGACATTATAATTAATTTTGTGAAATAATTTATCTTACTTTTATGATATTCACAACAAATGTAGTTATTTAGGTTTTAATTGACAACTTAGAATTAATTATGAACATATGTATTTCTTAATAGCAACTTAAAATAAACTATCAGATATCGCACAAGTGATTAATTTTTCTATTTTCGTAGGCAAATTAAAATTCTTATACAAAAATCAAAAAACATGATTAGTAAAATCAAAGAAACGGCAGATTATATAAAAAAGCACACTACAATAAAACCTGTGGCAGGTATAATTTTAGGTAGTGGTTTAGGGGGCTTTGTTGATAAGATATCTATAGATAAAAGCTTTGATTATGCAAAAATTCCAAATTTTCCTGTATCAACTGTAGAAGGTCACAAGGGTAAGTTGATTTTCGGCACACTTTCAGGAAAAAATGTAGTTGTCATGCAGGGGCGTTTTCATCATTATGAAGGTTATTCCCTTACGGAAGTGACTTTTCCTGTTCGTGTAATGAAGCTTTTGGGTATAAAATATCTTTTTTTATCAAATGCAGCCGGCGGTTTAAATAGTTCTTTCGAAACAGGTGATTTGATGATTATTAAAGACCACATTAATAAGTTTTGCTCCAACCCCTTATCAGGTAAAAACATAGATGAGTTAGGGCCTCGTTTTCCCAATATGAGTGAAGCTTACGACAAACATCTCATTTCTAAAGCAAAAAAGATAGCAAAAGAAAACAACATAAAATATCAAACAGGAGTGTATGTTGGAAGTAGTGGACCTACATTAGAAACACCCGCCGAGTATCGATATTTAAGGATAATCGGTGCTGATTCGACCGGCATGTCAACAGTACCAGAAGTTATAACAGCCCGGCATATGAACATCACCTGTTTTGGAATATCGGTTATAACCAACATGGCTGAACCTGAAACCACTAGCCTACCTACAACACATAAAGAAGTTCAAAATGTGGCTGAAAATGCCGAACCCAAAATGACATTGATTTTCGAAAAGCTGATAGCTTCATTAGATAACTGATCATACTAAAGTTATGTATGTTTATATTATAAATATTTATATTTGATAAAATGGTCAGTAATAAATCACAATTAAAAAGCAATCTTGTTATACCGCCAATTTATGATTGCCGGACAAAAGTGATTTACGCAGGACCAAATCAAAAGTATAGAGATTTAAAAAAGTTGCTTCATCAAAATAAAAAGGTTTGTTTTACTAAAACATTTGGTACTGTTTTATCCTTTTATTCATGGCTGAAAAAAAAGACTTTTTATCGCTATCGGCCAAAAAATTATCAATCAGGAATAATATTTCGTCAAAAATTTAGAGATCTGGCTTCTAATATATTGGTAAAAGTGATTGATGGAAGGGTTAATTTAAGGGGTGCCCCTGATAATCCCTGGTTAACTGACTTTTACCCCCACAAATCATGTTTTTTTATATCTTTTCCCGATTTGCTGGGCATGAATGGATCATGGCAATGGTTTTCCAAAGGTATACAATTCCCGGGGTTGTCGCAAAAGCTGCACCCGTTTTACGGAACATATTTCCCCACACGTTTTGAACATCTTGAGCTGTTTGATAAATGGCTTAATGAAAACAAAAATCAATTTAATAATGCTATTGATATTGGAACAGGCTGTGGAGTACTGGTTTTTTACATGTTAAAACATAAAATAACCAATATTTCAGCTACCGACATTAACCCTAATGCCATACACAGTATCAGTGAAGATTTAAAAAAACATAAATGTTCGGAAAATGTAAAAGTAAAGAAAGGTAGTTTATTTGCCGATTTCAACAATAATTATGACCTTGTTGTTTTCAACCCCCCATGGATTCCCGGAAGTCCAAAAACCATAATCGACAAAGGCATATATTATGAAGAAGGGATTTGGAACGCCTTTTTTTGTGAGGCAGCAAATAAAATGGTTAAAGGAAGTAAAATGATATTATTATTTTCAAATATTGCCATGATTCGCGGCATAAGCAGTAGTCACCCACTGAAAGAACAATTGAAATCAAGTAATAAATTTAAATTGATCGATGTGTTAACAAAGCCTGTAAATAACCGGCAAAAAAAATACTTTATAAATAGTGATGCGGAGATTGACAAGACTAATCGTGAAATTGTGGAACTTTGGGATATTGAATTTTCAGGTTAAACTAAAAGTGTTGTATAGTATGTTTATTTTAAAATAAGCGGCTTGAATTTATTTTTATAAATTCTCCTATATATTTAAAATAATTTATAATTTCGACAGGAAAATAAATCATTAGTAATTTTAAAATTTTGAAAATGAAAATAAAAACAATTTACAAAAAAGCTTTATTATTGACAGGTTTGTTAATATTTTTATCCACAGCCTTGTTTTTTCAGTCATGTAAAAGGAAAGACAATAAGTTGGATAAGCTGGAGGGGTTATTTATCAATAATGGTTACGAAGGCAGTTTTAACAGGGCAGGCAGAATGGAAAAAACTGCATTGGGCGTTTTTGGTGTAAAATACAGGATGATATACACCCATAAAGATTTCTATGCTGCTTTTATAGAAATTGATAATGAAAAAGATTTTGAAGATATTAAAAACAATATATTACCTATAATCTCCGAAAATTTTGAAGAAGATATAGAAAGTGCTGAAGACAATTTTATTATCAACAAAAACCTGGTTATGATTTATCACGGAGAATATGACAATGAATTTATAGAACTTTTTAACAGCATTTAAAAACATTTATTAAGCCTGTGCTGTGGGGCCACCCATTTTTAAAGGCAAGCCCGGTTGTTCTATCTCTTTAATAGTACCGTGATTCGATTCAAATTTTTTTATATTATCGTTTAATGCTTTCATTAAACGCTTTGCATGCTGGGGAGTCATAATAATTCTTGACTTAACTTTAGCTTTGGGTACTCCCGGCATAAGTCTGACAAAATCCAATACAAATTCGGAGTTAGAATGAGTAATAACTGCCAGGTTAGAATAAATTCCTTCGGAAACATCTTCTCCGAGTTCGATATTTATTTTTTTATTTGATTGTTTTTTTTCCTTATCTGACATAATTTAATCTATTATTTGATTTAAGGATTACTGATCTTCATCTGATTCGGCTTTCTGTTTAGACGCCATTAACATATTATATTCTTCCATGGAACCTACAATAATGTTATCATACTCCCTCATTCCTGTACCGGCAGGTATTTGGTGACCAACAATAACATTTTCTTTTAGTCCTGTTAGTTTGTCTATTTTTGCATTAACGGCGGCATCTGTAAGAACTTTTGTAGTTTCCTGGAATGAGGCTGCCGAAATAAAACTCTTAGTTTGCAGCGATGCTTTTGTAATTCCCTGTAATTGTTGTTTTGCAGTAGCACCTTTAGCATCACGAGCAACAACAGTTTTTTTATCACGACGTTTCAGGTATGAATTTTCATCACGTAATTTTCTTGCGGTAATTATCTGGCCGGATTTTAATGCAGAGTCGCCTGGGTCTTCAACTACTTTTTTGCCAAAAATATTATCATTTTCTTCCATGAAGTCAATCTTATTGACTATTTCATTTTCAAGTAATTTGGTATCTCCCGGATCATCAATAGTTACCTTGCGCATCATCTGCCTTACGATAATTTCGAAGTGTTTATCGTTTATCTTAACCCCCTGCATACGATATACCTCCTGTATCTCGTTAACTATATATTCCTGAACAGCAGTAGGCCCTTTAATAGCAAGTATATCAGCAGGAGTAATTGGCCCGTCGGATAATGGCGTACCCGCTTTCACATAATCATTTTCCTGTGCCAAAATTTGTTTTGAAAGAGGTATCAGGTAACGTTTTTCTTCACCGGTTTTTGAAGTAATAATAACTTCCCGGTTACCTCTTTTTATTTTCTTTCCAAAAGAAACTATTCCGTCGATTTCTGAAACGACAGCGGGATCTGATGGATTACGTGCTTCAAACAACTCAGTGATTCTTGGCAAACCTCCTGTAATATCACCTGACTTTCCTATTGCCCTTGGAATTTTAGCTATAAAAGTACCGGCTTTCACCTTCGCATTATCATCTAAAGCTATATGAGCACCTACAGGCATGTCATAAGTTTTAACAACTTCACCGCTATCATCAACAATACTTATTGACGGGTTTTTAGTTTTATCTTTAGAGTCGACAATGACTTTTTCATAGAATCCTGTCTGTTCGTCTGAATCAGCTCTATACGTTGAACCCTCTGACATGTTATTAAAAACAACTTTACCCGCTACTTCTGACACTATAACCGCATTGTAGGGATCCCATTCGCAAATCAAATCACCGCTTTTAACTTCGTCGCCGTTGTTAAAATACAGATACGCACCATAAGGGATATTTTGGGTGTTAAGAACCATTTTTGTTTTAGGGTCAACAATACGTAATTCGGCAGATCTGCCAATAACAACCCAATAGTTTTTTCCTTGTGAGTCAACAAACGGGACTGAACGTAATTCATCAATTTCAAGTACACCATTATATTTGGCATTAATCTTTGAAGCTGTGGCAATGTTTGATGCAGTTCCACCAACATGAAATGTACGCAGTGTAAGCTGGGTACCCGGCTCTCCGATAGATTGTGCTGCAATAACTCCAACTGACTCACCTTTCTGAACAAGATGGCCTGTTGCTAAGTTGCGGCCATAGCATTTGGAGCAAACTCCCTGCTTACTCTCACAGGTAAGTACAGACCTTATTTCAACTGCTTCAAGCGGTGAATCTTCTATTTTCTGGCTTATCTCCTCGGTAAGCTCATTGCCGGTCTCAATAATTAAATCACCGGCTGTAGGATGATAAATATCATTAAGCGCTACACGGCCCAGTATCCTTTCATATAGCGACTCAACAGTTTCTTCATTATTTTTTAATGCGGTAGCTGTTAGTCCCCTAAGAGTGCCACAATCTTCTTCAGATATAATAACATCTTGCGAAACATCAACAAGCCGCCTAGTCAAATAACCGGCATCGGCAGTTTTTAGTGCCGTATCAGCCAACCCTTTACGTGCACCATGAGTTGAAATAAAATACTCTAGTACCGACAATCCTTCTTTAAAATTAGATAAGATGGGATTCTCTATAATTTCTCCTCCTTTAGCACCTGATTTTTGAGGTTTTGCCATCAACCCACGCATTCCTGACAACTGCCTGATTTGTTCTTTTGAACCCCTGGCTCCTGAGTCAAGCATCATAAATACAGGATTAAAACCCTGTTGATGTTTTGTGGTCTTATCAATAAGTACCTTGGTCAATTTTGCATTTGTATGTGTCCAAATATCAATTATTTGGTTATAGCGCTCATTATTAGTAATAAAGCCCATACTGTAATTTCCGCGAACTTCATTTGCCTGATCATTGGCCTGGTTAATAAGTATCTGTTTTTCTTCGGGAATTATAATATCACCTAAATTAAAAGACAGTCCTCCTTTAAAAGCCATGTTAAAGCCCATATCTTTAATATCATCGAGAAATTGAGAAGCCTTTCTTGTTCCGGTAGATCTAAGTATTCCTCCTATAATATCCCGCAGTGCTTTCTTGGTAAGTAGTTGATTTATAAAACCATATTCTTCAGGAACAATCTGGTTAAATAATACTCTTCCTACTGATGTTTCAATAAGTTTATTAACTTTTTTACCATTTTCAAAAACATCAACTTTAACTTTTATAACTGCATGCAGGTCGACGGCCTTTTCATTATATGCGATAATAACTTCCTCCGGGCCATAAAAGGTTAACCCTTCACCTTTTACCGGATGTTCGGGTGTACTTTTTCTTGGTTTGGTAATGTAATACAACCCAAGAACCATATCTTGTGATGGAACAGATATAGGCGCACCATTTGCAGGGTTAAGGATGTTATGGGATGCCAGCATAAGAATCTGGGCTTCGAGTATTGCTGAATTGCCAAGAGGAACATGAACTGCCATCTGGTCACCATCAAAGTCGGCATTAAAAGCAGTACAGACCAATGGATGTAGTTGTATAGCTTTACCTTCAATAAGTTTGGGCTGGAAAGCTTGTATACCCAGCCTATGCAATGTAGGAGCCCTGTTAAGTAATACTGGATGCCCCTTAAGTACATTTTCAAGAATATCCCATACTACGGGATCTTTTCGGTCAACTATCTTTTTAGCTGATTTAACCGTTTTTACAATGCCTCTTTCCAGCATTTTACGAACAATAAAAGGCTTAAATAACTCTGAGGCCATTTCTTTGGGTATTCCGCATTCATGAAGGGCAAGCTCCGGCCCTACAACAATAACAGATCTTGCCGAATAATCAACCCTTTTACCCAAAAGATTTTGACGAAAACGACCTTGCTTGCCTTTTAGGCTATCACTCAATGATTTAAGCGGCCTGTTAGACTCTGTTTTAACAGCATTTGTTTTTCGGGAATTATCAAATAATGAGTCGACAGCTTCCTGAAGCATTCTCTTCTCGTTACGTAGAATAACATCAGGAGCTTTGATTTCCATAAGTCTTTTCAGGCGGTTATTTCTTATAATAACCCGGCGATAAAGGTCATTTAGATCACTGGTAGCAAATCTTCCCCCATCAAGAGGTACCAGGGGGCGTAGTTCAGGCGGAATAACTGGTACAATGTCAACTACCATCCATTCAGGTTTATTCTCTATTCTCGATTGAGCATCACGAAATGCTTCTACTACCTGCAAACGCTTCAAAGCATCTGCTTTTCTTTGCTGAGATGTCTCAGTATTAGCCTTATGCCTCAAATCATACGATAACTGGTCTAAATCAAGATTAACCAAAAGATGCTTCAAAGCTTCGGCACCCATTTTGGCTATAAACTTATCAGGATCATCATCCTCAAGAAGTTGATTTTCTTTGGGTAAACTTTCCAGTATAGTGAAGTATTCTTCCTCTGTCAGAAAATCAAGTGTTTTAAACTCATCTGATTTGACCCCGGGATTAACTACCACATACCTTTCATAATAAATTATCTGATCAAGTTTTTTTGAAGCTAATCCTAACAAATATCCTATTTTGTTTGGCAATGAACGAAAGAACCAGATATGTGCAACCGGTACAACCAGTTTTATATGCCCCATTCTTTCCCTTCTTACTTTCTTTTCAGTAACTTCTACACCACATCTGTCGCATACAATACCTTTGTAACGTATACGCTTATATTTACCGCAATGACATTCCCAGTCCTTCACCGGACCAAAAATCCTCTCACAAAACAAACCATCTCGTTCGGGTTTATAGGTGCGGTAGTTAATAGTTTCCGGCTTTAAAACTTCCCCAAAAGACCTTTCAAGTACAGATTCAGGAGAAGCAAGACTTATGGTAATATTTGAAAAATCACTTTTTACGTTGGTTTCTTTTCTGAAAGCCATATATTTGAAGTATTATGTTGATATGATAAATACGAAACTTTTATGCAGGTACTATTTCCTGCTTTTACTCTTTTTTTATAATCTTAAACCTGTTATTGGTCTATTTTGAAAACGTTTAATCAAAAGATAAATTCAACGATAATCCTCTGAGCTCATGCACAAGAACATTAAATGATTCCGGTACACCGGGTACAGGCATGTTTTCACCTTTAACAATAACCTCGTATGCTTTTGCCCGGCCGATTACATCATCAGACTTAACCGTAAGTATTTCCTGCAATATATTGGCAGCACCAAAAGCTTCGAGTGCCCAAACCTCCATTTCTCCAAATCTTTGACCTCCAAACTGCGCCTTTCCACCAAGTGGTTGTTGCGTAATTAATGAATAAGGCCCAATAGACCTTGCATGCATTTTATCTTCAATCATGTGGCCTAATTTAAGCATATAAATTACACCAACTGTAGCAGGTTGATCAAAACGCTCTCCTGTTCCACCATCATAGAGGTAAACTTTGCCGTTTTCGGGTAAATTTGCCTTTTCAAGATACTTGTTTATATCATCATAATTGGCACCATCAAAAATTGGTGTAGAGAAATTCTCTCCAAGTTTTTGACCGGCCCATCCAAGAATAGTTTCATATATTTGACCCAGGTTCATCCTTGAAGGAACTCCAAGAGGATTAAGAACAATATCTACAGGCGACCCATCTTCCAAAAATGGCATATCCTCATTACGCACTATATTGGCTACAACACCCTTATTACCATGCCTTCCCGCCATTTTGTCACCTACTTTAAGCTTTCTTTTCTTGGCAAGATAAACCTTTGCAAGTTGCACAATACCTGATGGTAACTCATCTCCTACAGTAGCAGTAAATTTTTTCCTGTTATGAATACCCAGATAATCCTTATATTTTATAGTATAATTATGAATTAATTGGCGGATCAATTTATTTTTTGCTTTATCAGTAGTCCAATTATTAGGGTTAACTGTAGCAAAATCAATGCTTTGTAAAGTTTTTTGATTAAACTTAGTACCTTTCGGTATAACAATTTCTTTAAGTGAGTTGCTAACTCCTTGTGATGTTTTACCACTAACAAGTACGATAAGTTTATCAATTAACTTGGATTTAAGTTCATTAACCTGGTTATTGAAATCTTCATCCAGTTTTTCTGTAATTATTTTCTCTTTTGTTTTAGCTTTTTTATCTTTAATAACTCTGGAGAAAAGTTTTTTATCAATAATAACTCCTTTAGTTGCCGGTGGAGCTTTTAGAGATGCATCCTTGACATCGCCGGCTTTATCGCCAAAAATTGCACGTAATAATTTTTCTTCAGGGGTTGGGTCGGTTTCACCTTTTGGGGTAATTTTTCCGATTAGTATATCACCCTCATTAACGCTAGCGCCTACTCTTACCAGCCCATATTCGTCCAAATCTTTTATAGCATCAGAACTCACATTTGGTATATCACTTGTAAGTTCTTCAACACCTCTTTTTGTATCTCTCACATCAAGTGAATACTCTTCAATATGAATAGAAGTGAACACATCATCATGTACAACTCTTTCAGAAACAACAATAGCATCCTCAAAGTTGTATCCTTTCCAGGGCATGAAAGCAACTTTAAGATTTCGTCCCAGTGCCAGTTCACCATCACTGGTTGCATAACCTTCACAAAGCAGTTGACCGGTTTTAACTTTTTGTCCTTTCTTAACAACCGGTTTGAGGTTTATACAAGTATTCTGGTTTGTTTTTGCAAATTTTGTCAGCTTATATACTTTCACATCATCATCAAAGCTAACCAGTTTTTCTTCTTCACTTCTGGAATAACTGATAACTATTTCATTAGCATCAACATAATCAACTACTCCATCACTTTCGGCATGTAAAAGTACTCTTGAGTCATTTGCCACTCTTTGTTCCAACCCTGTACCAACTATGGGTTTTTCCGGATTCACAAGGGGTACGGCCTGCCTCATCATATTACTTCCCATAAGAGCCCGGTTAGCATCGTCATGTTCAAGAAAAGGAATTAATGATGCAGCAATAGAAGCTATTTGATTAGGAGCCACATCAATAAGGTTAATATTAGATGGTTCGGTTATAGGGTAATCGGCCATATGCCGAACCTTGATCATATCATCTTTAAATTTGCCATCCTTGGTAAAAGGTAGATTTGCCTGGCTAATAACTTTGTCTTCTTCTTCTTCGGCTGAATAATATTCGGGCTCTTGGTTAAAGTCAACCTTTCTATCATTCACTTTGTAGTAAGGTGTTTCAATAAAACCGAGTTCATTAACTTTAGCATAAACACAAAGTGAAGATATCAATCCAATATTAGGGCCTTCGGGTGTTTCAATAGTACACAGCCTTCCATAGTGAGTATAATGTACGTCGCGAACTTCAAAACCAGCACGTTCACGTGACAAACCTCCCGGGCCAAGTGCCGACATACGCCGTTTATGGGTTAACTCAGCCAAAGGATTGGTTTGATCCATAAACTGAGAAAGTTGATTTGTACCAAAAAATGAATTTATAACCGAAGAAAGTGCTTTAGAGTTTATAAGATCAAGGGGTGCAAAAACTTCGTTATCACGAACGTTCATTCTTTCACGAATGGTTCTCGCCATACGTGCAAGCCCCACACCAAATTGGGTGTAAAGCTGTTCGCCAACTGTTCTAACCCTTCTGTTGCTTAAATGATCAATATCATCAACATCAGCCTTTGAATTAACCAACTCTATCAGTTGTTTGACTATACAAATTATATCTTCCTTTGTCAATACCTTAACATCAACAGGGGTGTTAAGGTTAAGTTTCTTGTTTATTCGATAACGCCCCACATCACCAAGGTCATATCGTTTATCGGAGAAAAACAGCTTTTCTATCATGCTACGTGCTGTTTCGTCATCCGGAGGATCAGTATTTCTTAACAATCTATAAATAAACTCTACTGCTTCTTTCTCAGAGTTTGTTGTATCTTTCTGAAGCGTGTTATAAATTAATGCATAATCACTTAAGTTGATCCCTTCTTTATGAAGAATAATAGTTTTTACTTCGGCTTCAAGAATTTGTTCAATATGATGCTCTTCAAGAATTGTTTCCCTGTCAATTATTACTTCCGTTCTTTCGATTGAAACAACCTCCCCTGTGTCTTCGTCAACAAAATCCTCAACCCATGATCTCAAAACCCTTGCAGCTAACTTACGTCCTAGGCATTTCTTTAAAGCAGTTTTGCTGACTTTTATTTCATCGGCAAGTTCGAAAATTTCCAGGATTTCTTTATCACTTTCAAAGCCAATTGCACGTAATAACGTTGTAACAGGAAGCTTTTTCTTCCTGTCAATATAAGCATACATAACATTATTAATGTCAGTAGCAAATTCAATCCATGAACCTTTAAAAGGTATTATTCTTGCACTGTAAAGCTGGGTTCCGTTAGCATGCAAGCTGGTACCAAAAAAGACTCCCGGTGATCTGTGAAGCTGGCTAACAACAACTCTCTCAGCTCCATTTATAACAAAAGTACCCCGGGGTGTCATATATGGTATCATGCCCAGGTAAACGTCCTGAATAATTGTTTCAAAGTCTTCATGTTCCGGATCAGTACAATAAAGTTTCAACTTGGCTTTTAAAGGAACACTGTATGAAAGCCCCCTTTCAAGACACTCTTCTATGCTATATTTTGGTGGATCAATAAAATAATCCATAAATTCAAGCACAAAATTATTTCTTGCATCAGAAATGGGGAAATTTTCACTAAATACTTTAAACAAACCTTCGTTTTTGCGGTTCTCGGGTGTTGTTTCCAATTGGAAAAAATCCTGGAAAGATTTAACCTGTATTTCAAGAAAATCCGGATAATCAAAATGATAACCGGTTGATGAAAAATTTATTCTTTCTTTTTTTTCGATAGTTGCAGACAAGGTTTGAAAATTTGAGGTTAATAAATATGATTTAACTAACTGAATGCTTAAAAACAATATCAAACAAGATCAGACCTCTGCAACGTATATTACCGGCAGAAGTCTAATCTTATTTTTATCAAAAGCTGCTTACTTAACTTCAACCTCTGCACCAGCCTCTTCCAGTTGTTTTTGCAGAGATTCTGCCTCGTCTTTTGTTATTCCTTCTTTTATTTCCTTTGGAGCTGAATCTACCAATTCTTTAGCTTCTTTAAGACCCAAGCTGGTAAGCTCTTTAACAAGTTTAACAACAGCAAGTTTTGACCCGCCGGGGCTCTTAAGAATAACGTCAAATTCGGTTTTTTCTTCTTCTGCTGCTTCAGCTTCACCTCCACCTGCGGCAACCGCAACTGGTGCTGCTGCAGCCGGTTCTATACCATATTCTTCTTTAAGAATATCAGCTAGTTCGTTTACTTCTTTAACAGTAAGATTTACCAACTGTTCTGCGAAAGATTTCAAATCTGCCATTTTTGATATTTTTTTAATGATTTTGTTTTACAATTCTAAAATTACTTTTATTTAATTAGCTAGCTTTCTTCTTTATCAGAAAGTGTTTTAAGAATACCCGATATTTTATTGCCACCAGACTGTAACCCTGATATAACATTTTTGGCCGGTGACTGTAGCAGAGAAACAATATCACCAAGAAGTTCATCCTTAGATTTTATGTTGCTCAAAACATCAAGATTCTCTTCTCCGAGGTAGCATACCTCTTCGACAAAAGCACCTTTTAGCAAGGGCTTATGGCTATTTTTGCGAAACTCTTTTATTAACTTTGCAGGCACATTTCCTGTATCTGAAAACATAATTGAGGTGGGTCCCTTCAAAGCGTCATATAATGGTTCAAAATCTTTTTCAACGCTTTCCATAGCTTTTTTCATCAGGGTGTTCTTAACCACCATCATCTTAACATTCTTTTTAAAACACAATCTTCTGAGCTTATTGATATTTTCAACATTTAACTCAGAAGTATCGGTTAAATAAAAAACATTGTTAGATTGCAATTTGTCTGACAGAGTTTCAATAGCTTGTTTTTTATCTTCCCTTTTCTTCATATTAGCATCTACATATTTTACTGTGTAAAACAGTTTTTAATACTTAGTTATAACGTAACGGACTTGGTATCTACTTTAACGCTGGGACTCATTGTGCTCGACATGTATAAACTTCTCATATAAGTACCTTTAGCAGAAGCCGGTTTTAATTTAATAATTGTTTGTATCAATTCTTTGGCATTATCTGCTAATTGATTTTTCTCAAAAGAAACTTTACCGATTGGCGAATGCACAATACCGTATTTATCAACTTTAAAGTCGATTTTTCCAGCTTTAATGTCTTTAACGGCTTTTTCGATATCCATTGTAACTGTACCGGCCTTCGGGTTAGGCATTAACCCCCTGGGGCCAAGAACCTTGCCCAAAGGGCCTATTTTAGGCATAACACTGGGCATAGTAATAACAACGTCTATATCTGTCCAACCACCTTTAATTTTCTCAATATATTCATCAAGCCCAACGTAATCAGCTCCAGCTGCTTTCGCTTCATCTTCTTTATCAGGTGTACATAATACAAGAACCCTTACGGTTTTTCCCGTACCATGTGGCAGTGTAACCACTCCCCTAACCATTTGATTTGCCTTACGCGGGTCAACACCTAAACGTATATCCAAATCAACCGATTCATCAAAATTTGCATACTTGATTTTTTTGATAATATCGATAGCCTCATGCAGATTATAAGCAACTTTATTGTCAAACTCGCCTAAAGCCGTTTTTTGGTTTTTTGTTAATTTAGCCATTTTCTGATTCCGTTATATTTTTTACCATAAATCAAAAGGGGGGGTTGCCTTTAACCCTCACACCCATGCTTCTAGCTGTTCCGGCAACCATACGCATTGCCGATTCAACTTCAAAGCAATTCAAGTCGGTCATTTTTTCTTCTGCAATATTTTTAACCTGATCCCATGTAAGTGATGCAACTTTGTTGCGGTTTGGTTCGGCAGATCCTGATTTTATCTTTAATGTTTCAAGAATCTGCACAGGTACCGGGGGCGTTTTAATTACAAAATTAAACGACTTATCCTTGTATACTGTGATAATAACCGGGATAACTTTACCGGCTTTATCCTGGGTTCGGGCATTAAACTGTTTGCAGAATTCCATAATATTAACACCTTTGGCTCCTAATGCCGGGCCAACAGGTGGTGATGGATTGGCTGCGCCACCCTTGATCTGTAATTTTATTAATCCGATAACTTCTTTTGCCATCTTCTGATTCGATTTAATAATTTAGTGACAGCTAATACTTACAATAACACAATAACAATGTAAGAGCGCTATTCTTTCTCTACCTGCATAAAACTCAGTTCTAGCGGAGTTTTACGCCCAAAGATCTTGACCATGACCTTCAGCTTTTTCTTTTCCTCGTTAATTTCTTCGATCACACCTGTAAAGCTGTTAAAAGGCCCGTCGGTAACCTTCACTGTTTCTCCTACAATAAAAGGAACATTCAATTCCTCATCCTTTTCGGAAAGCTCATCAACTTTACCAAGTATTCGATTCACTTCCGCAGGTCGCAGAGGAACGGGTTTATTGGCAGAGCCTAAAAAGCCAAGTACACCCGGAACATTTTTGATAATGTGAGGGATTTCACCTTCCAGGGCAGCTTCAATAAGCACATAGCCGGGAAAGTAATTTCTCTCAGCACTGATCTTTTTTCCTTTACGGATCTGATATACTTTTTCGGTTGGTATGAGTACCTGTGAAATATAATCATGCAATCCAAGGCGGTTTATTTCACTCTCAAGGTATTGTTTTACCTTTTTCTCTCCTCCGCTAACTGCCCTGATCACATACCATTTTTTAACTTGTTGTTCGCTCATACGGCCCAAAAATAATTCAGATTGTTGTTTTGCTATTGAAAATTCAAGTGATTCTATAAGATAAATTTAACTAATAAAGCTTGACCAGCACTTATTCAGCTATATTTTAAAGAAACATTTCATAAAAATTCCTTAAAATAGTGCTAAAAGATATATCCATCAAATAAACGATCATAGCGATTATAAGGGAAGCAATGGATACAACGGTAGCGCTGTTTTGTAAATCGCTCCATGATGGCCATGATACTTTATTGCTAAGCTCATCATAAGTTTCACTAAAATAGGCTCTTATTTTCTTCATATATTATTTTTAATACCATTATGCAGGGGCGGAAGGACTCGAACCCTCAACCAACGGTTTTGGAGACCGCTACTCTACCAATTGAGCTACACCCCTGGGTTGCCGGGTAGAGTTTTTTCCAAACACCACCAGGCTATATTATTCAACTATTTCAATTACCTGTCCGGCACCAACAGTACGACCACCTTCACGAATAGCAAAACGTAAACCTTTATTCATTGCTATTTCACTAATAAGTTCAACGGTTATCGTAACATGATCGCCCGGCATAACCATTTCAACACCTTCGGGCAAAAATACTTCACCTGTAACATCTGTAGTTCTAAAGAAAAATTGTGGGCGATACCTGTTATGGAATGGAGTATGACGTCCACCTTCTTCTTTCTTCAATATGTAAACCTCTCCCTTGAATTTTTTATGCGGAGTGATAGAGCCGGGCTTTGCCACAACCATACCCCTGCTTAATTCTTTTTTATCTACACCTCTGAGCAAAAGGCCAACGTTATCACCTGCTTCTCCCCTATCGAGAATTTTTCTGAACATTTCAACGCCGGTAACGGTCGATTTCATTTTTTCTGCACCCATACCAATTATTTCAACCGGGTCGCCCGAGTTTATGACACCTGTTTCTATTCTTCCTGTACCAACCGTTCCACGGCCAGTAATAGAAAACACGTCTTCAACAGGCATAAGAAATGGTTTATCAATTTCACGTTGTGGAATTGGTATCCATTCATCCATAGTTGTAACCAGCTCCATAACTTTCTCAACCCATTTTTCTTCATTGTTAAGTCCGCCCAGGGCTGAACCTCTAATTATTGGAATATTATCACCATCAAAATCATAGAATGACAGAAGCTCTCTGATTTCCATTTCAACCAGGTCCAAAAGCTCTTCATCATCAACAAGGTCGACCTTATTCATAAAAACAATGATTTGTGGTACACCAACCTGCCTTGCAAGAAGAATATGCTCTCTTGTTTGAGGCATAGGCCCGTCTGATGCATCCACTACAAGAATAGAACCATCCATTTGGGCAGCACCCGTTACCATATTTTTAACATAGTCGGCGTGTCCCGGGCAGTCAACATGAGCATAATGCCTGTTTTCTGTTTGATACTCAACATGCGCTGAGTTAATTGTTATACCTCTTTCTTTTTCTTCAGGAGCATTGTCAATAGAATCAAAAGACCTGACCTCCGACAATCCTTTAGAAGCTAAAATTTGAGTTATTGCAGCGGTGAGCGTTGTTTTACCATGGTCAACATGCCCAATAGTACCAATGTTCACATGCGGTTTCGTTCTTTCGAATTTTTCTTTTGCCATAATATTACTGGATGTTTTAAATTATTTAAATTAATGGATCTGAAACATTTTTTTATGCACGAGCCGATGACGGGAATTGAACCCGTGGCCTCTTCCTTACCAAGGAAACGCTCTACCCCTGAGCTACATCGGCAAGATAAGAGCGGAAAACGGGACTCGAACCCGCCACCTACAGCTTGGAAGGCTGTCGCTCTACCAGATGAGCTATTTCCGCTTAATATGTGGGGGGAGAAGGATTCGAACCTCCGAAGGCGTATGCCAACAGATTTACAGTCTGCCCCAGTTGACCGCTTTGGTATCCCCCCAAAAAATTAAATCAAAATAAATTATTAAGAACGAGCCGATGGAGGGATTCGAACCCCCGACCGGCTGATTACAAATCAGCTGCTCTGGCCAACTGAGCTACATCGGCATATTGCCAAACATTTAATAAATAACGAACAAAACAATAACCCTATTAAAAATGTTTGCAAATGTACAAAAAAGATTCAAAACTTACCAAAATAAAAATGAACTTTTTTTAAAATAATTCAATATAGTTTAATAACTTAATAAAAAAATTATAAACCTTTTACTTTCTCCTTACGTTTTATTAGTTGCTTTCGAAGTGCATTTACAGCATTATCAACTGCTTCTTCAAAGCTTTTTGCTTGTTTTTTTGCAAATAAATCATTTCCCGGTACTATAACTTTTATTTCAGCAATTTTATTTTCTTTATTGGAAGCTTGTTCTAAACGAAGTGTTACATCACTTTCTATAACACCGTCAAAAAAACTGGATAATTTACCGGTCTTCTCTTTGATAAAATCTTCTAGTTTCCGGTCAACTTTAAAGTTCAAAGAACTAATGTTTACTTTCATATTATAATCCTCCAAATTTAAGCCTTAGGGTGGGCTTGTTTATAATTCTTTTTTAATTTTTCTATTGTATTATGCGTATAAACCTGGGTTGCCGAAAGATTTGAATGACCAAGAAATTCTTTGACAGAATTAAGCTCTGCACCATTATTTAACATATGTGTGGCAAATGTGTGTCTTAACACATGAGGACTTTTTTTATCAAGTGTAGTTACCAAACTAAGATACTGAAAAACTACCCTGTATATAAACTTAGGATACAATTTCTTGCCTTTATTGGTTACCAGCAAGTAATCTGAATAATTACAGGGAAAAAGTTCTCTCTTTTTTTTTATGTAATCATCAAGGGATTTTAAACAAGACGGGATAAGTGGTATGATTCGTTGCTTGTTTCCTTTTCCGGTAACTTTTAATGTGTTTTCACCAAGGCTGATATCAGAATGTTTAACAGATATTAATTCAGACAGCCTGATGCCGGTTGAATAAAATAATTCCAGAACTAACCTGCTTCTGGTACCTTTAAAATCATTTGAAAAATCAATTTTTTCAAAGAGCGTTTTTATGTCATCGTTATTTACATAATTTGGCAAAGGTGATGAAAACTTAGGAATCGTAATCTTTTCAACAGGATTTGATTCGACATCAGCCTGAAGCAATAAATAATTATAAAATGACTTTAATGATGTTATTTTGCGCCTGGCTGATCTTGTTCCAACCCCACGATCTATAATTGATACTATCCAACTCCTTACATGAATTGCTGTAACATTAGGAAAATTTATTTCAGGATAATAGTCTTTTAGAAAATTTTGAAACTGCAACAAATCTATTTGATATGATTTAACAGTATTTACAGAATATCCCTTGTTGTAAGCCAAATATTCGAGGAAATTGTTAATTTTACTCATATCAAAACAAAAAAGAAGAAATTTTTGTTAAAGTTAATAAAACTCTTTATTAAAACAAAAATTACTTCCTTTTAAAATTTGCTGCCACAAAAATTAATTTATGAACTTTCCTGATTTTTCATTTTCTGTACATAGATAGCTTTGAGTTTTTCCTCTCGACGCTTAATCGAAGGCTTTGTATATTTTTGCCTCTCTCTTACCTCCTTTAAAGTTCCCGTTTTTTCAAACTTCCTTTTAAGCTTTTTTAAAACCCTGTCTATGTTTTCACCTTCTTTTACCGGTACAATAATCATATTTATAAACCAATATAAAATTTAAACTAATTTATTTCTTACTATATAATTTGAAAAATTTATCCCAAAATGGGGTGCAAATATAAATATAACTTTGCATTTTTCATAACATTTTTAAAAATAATTGTTTGCAAAAAAAATATTTTCTGGTTATGCAAGTTGAAAAATAAATCTCGTTTATTTATCAGTATTTTTGTCAAATGCGAAATAGCAATAATTTGTTATATTATATAATATTTTTAAAACAATGTTTAATTTTGCAATTAATTATAAAATGTTTTTTGAAATAACTTAATATAAATGAAAATACAAGACACTCAAAAAGACAAAAATGTAAATCATGTAGATCATAAAGTAACACTTCGCAATATCACCCAGGAAGATTATAATGCAATTGTTAGTTCTATGGACAAAGCCTATGGGGGTATTGACCAGGAGGTATGGCAAAAGCGTGAAATAAACAGACTTTTAAAGCTGTTTCCCGAAGGTCAGATATGTATTGAAATTGATGGTAAGATAGTTGCGGTTGCTTTATCTTTAATAGTCAACTATAATAAATTTGGTGATAATCATACTTATTATCAAATTACTGCCCATGATACCTTTACGACTCATGATCCTAATGGTGATGTGCTTTATGGAATAGATCTTTTTGTTCACCCCGAATACCAGGGCATGCGGCTTGGTCGCAGGTTATATGATGCCCGTAAAGAACTTTGCGAAAACCTCAATCTTAAAAGTATTATAGCAGGGGGGCGTATTCCCGGATACAAAGATTATGCCGACACTCATACGCCCAAACAATACATCGAAAAAGTAAAAATGAAAGAAATATTTGACCCCATTCTTTCATTTCAGTTATCAAACGATTTTCATGTAAAAAAAATATTAAGAAATTACCTTCCATATGATAAAGAATCAAAGACTTATGCTACTTTGCTTGAATGGAACAATATTTATTATGAAGAAACAGAAAAGCTTATTGGCGGCAGGCAAGCTGTTGTCAGGATAGGGTTGGCGCAATGGCAGATGCGAAGTGTTTTTTCTTTTGAAGCTTTATTGGAGCAGGTAGAATTTTTTGTTGATTCGGTTAGTTCATATCAGTCAGACTTCCTGCTGTTTCCCGAATATTTTAATGCTCCTCTTATGGCAGAGTTTAATCACTTATCGGAAGCAGAAGCTTTGCGTGGTTTAGCTGATTATACAGAAACATTAAGAGAAAAGTTTTCTGAATATGCTATCTCTTATAATATAAATATTATTCTAGGCAGCCTTCCTATTTATTTTGATGAAAAGTTATATAACGTATCTTATCTATGTCGTCGTGACGGAACCTGGGACAGCCAATATAAAATACACCCTACTCCCGATGAAGTTGCCAGTTTTGGCATGAGAGGAGGCAGTCAAATAAAAACTTTTGATACCGATTCGGGTAGAATAGGTATCCTTATTTGTTATGATGTTGAGTTTCCGGAGCTTTCACGTATAATGGCTGATCAAGGAATGGATATACTTTTTGTTCCATTTCTTACAGATACACAAACCGGATTTAACAGGGTAAAGATATGTTCGCAGGCAAGAGCAATTGAAAATGAGTGTTATGTCGTAATAGCAGGATCGGTTGGCAACCTGCCACGGGTTAAAAACATGCGTATCCAGTATGCACAATCGGCGGTTTTTTCACCATCAGATTTCGCTTTCCCTAATAATGCCATAGTTGCCGAAACAACGGCTAATACTGAAATGACATTGCTTGCCGATGTTGACCTTGACTTGTTAAAAGAATTACATAATATGGGTAGTGTGCGAAATCTTAAAGACCGCCGAAAAGACCTTTATTCTCTTAAATTGAAAAAAACCGGACATCAAAAATAATCGCATCATCCACCCATATCTTATAACAGCTATTGTGTATTATTATAAGAAAATATTAATAGAGATATAATAGGCCTGTTTATTGATCTTTGCAATTGACAAGCTCTGTTTACTGGCCGTCATCACTTTAAATGCCGACCTGGCAGAAAATTAATAATTATTTTTTTCCTCCTTTACCACTACCTTTATCTTTTTTATTTCCCTCAAAAGATTCAGGAAACAAATGCTTTAACTCCACAGGCAGTGGAAATGCAATAAGTGAACCCTGTTGGCTGGCTATTTCCGGCAGTGTTCTAAGCAGCCTGACATAAAAGCCTCCTTCTTCGGTATTGAGTATTTTTGCCGCTTCCCTGATCTTGTCTGCAGCCTGTCTTTCACCTTCAGCCTGTACAATAACAGCCCTTCGTTCTCTTTCAGCTGTAGCCTGTCTTGAAATCGCCTTCTGTAGTGCTTCCGGTATAACCACATCTTTGATTTCAACCGTGGTAACCTTGATACCCCATGGGTCGGTAGCTTCATCAAGAATACTCTGGATTTTTAAGTTCAATTTTTCTCTCTCCGAGAGAAGCTCATCCAGCTCAGCTTGCCCTGCAACACTCCGCAAAGTAGTTTGAGATAGCTGTGCGGTAGCCATAGCATATTCTTCAACATTAACAACAGCCCTGTTTGGGTCAACTACCCGGTAATAAACCACTGCATTAACATTTGTGGTTACGTTATCCTTGGTGATAACCTCCTGGGAAGGAACATCAAGGGTAACAATGCGTAAAGAGATTCGCATAACCCTGTCGACGATCGGTATTACAAGAATGAAACCGGGACCTTTAACAGCAATTAAACGCCCTAAACGAAAAACCACCAATCGCTCATATTCACGAACAATTTTGATCGCCATTGCAATAAATATTACAATAACCAATATCACCGGTACCCAAAAATTGCCTTCAAACAATAACTCTAACATAAAAGTACCTCCTTATTTAAATTATACAATAAATTTATATATATCTAACTGGATTCAACATTACTTTCCTTGTTAATATCATCTATCGGTTTAACCCATAACATCAGGGTTTCTGCTTTTACTACTTTAACTTCTGATCCGGCAGGTATTTTTGCACCATCTTCACTTCTGGCACTCCAGTATTCACCTCTGGCTTTGATCTGTCCTGCAGGATCCAGGTCACTAACAGCTAAACCTTTTTCAGGCGGGTTAAAGTGCGCGCTGCCGCCGGTCCATCGCCGCCTGCTTTTCACTATGCGTTGAACAATAACCAGCATAACTATAACCAAACCCACAACAACCCCACCAACAGTTACCAAAAAAGAAGGATACCAGTCAGTAGCCATAAATGGTTCTACCGGCAACATAATAGCACCTGCAGTAATTGATAATGCACCACCTACTCCAAGTATACCAAAACCTGAAGTAAATATTTCAGTGATTATTAAACCAATACCCAAAACCAACAAAATAATGCCGGTTGTATTTGCATCAAACATACCTATACCGTATATTCCCATAATCAACAAAATTAATCCTCCGACTTCGGGCACTATGGTGCCCGGGGCACTTAAACCAAAATATATGCCCAAAAACCCGGCCATTAAAACTAAAAAAGCTATCTGCGGATCACTTAACCAGTTTTGAAACCTTTCTCCAACAGTCATTTCACCATGCTCAACAGTTGCTCCGGAAGTGTTCAAGCTGTGTACTTTACCAAGCTTTTCAATTTCCAACCCATCAATAGCATCCATCAATTCATAAACATTTTCGGCAATATGTTCTATCATACCTTTTTCCAAAGCTTGATCAGTGCCCAATGACAAGTTTTCTGTTACAAACCTTTCGGCTATATCACCCGGACGCCCCTGTTTTTCAGCCGTATTGCGCATATAAGAAGCATAAAAGCTGACAGTTTTTTCTCCGGCTTCCCCGGCTCCCTCAGGTGAAAAAGCAACAGGCTGGGCAGCACCAACAGTGGTGCCCGAAGCCATGGCAGCAATATCAGAGCCCATAAGAATAAAAGCACCGGCCGACCCGGCTATTGCACCTGAAGGAGCAACAAGCACTGCAACAGGAATCGGCGTATTAAGTAATAACTCGTTAATTTTCAAAGTAGCATCAACCAAACCTCCGGGAGTGTTTATCCTAACGACCAGCAACTGAGCATCCATGGCAATAGCATCTTCAACCTGCCGGCGGAGAAAATTTTTCTGCCCGGCAGTAACAGCGCCTTCAATTTCAACCAAATAAACGGGCTGCTTATAACTATTATCATCCCGACCAACCTCAGAAGATAAAGCTAAAACATCATTTATAGAATTTCCTGCAAAAAATAATATAAAAACAAATATGATCCTGCTTATGATAATCTTCTTCATTATAAAGCGGCTTTTTGGTAGTAAGGTTAAAAAAAAGGCTTTTACCAGATTAAAGATAATATACATTTAAATAATATGCAAATATTTTTTTATAACAAAACCAAACATAACTTTCAGTAATTCAATCAATGAAATTATATATTTTTTTTATTTACATTATCCTTAATAAATTCACGTTAACTCAACTTTTACTACATTACCATAAGGCTTATCTTCGGCAAAAATATCACCACTGAATTTTTTTACAAGGCAGCCTCCCTTAAACCAGGCTGTGGAAGATAACCCGGCTTTTTCACAAGTTCGTGATAAAAATTCCCTTTCATCCCAACCACGCTCTATGGGCACCTGTGGAAGAAGGATCCCTTTATATGAACCCTTTGAGATTATTAACCCATCAACACCACATGTTACACTGCTCTCCAACTCCCCCGGATTATCGCAATCAATCTTCACAGGAGGAGTTAACAAAGTAACTTCTACCGTGATTCTATCCAATTCATCTTCACTTAAAGTATGAAATCTTGAATCATTGATAACACCCTCCGCAGCTTTTTTCAATGTTTGCTTTAAAGAAGCAGGAGATTCTAAATAACCTATACATCCCCTTAAATCGCCGGATGGATATTCATTTATTGATACAAAAACCCCACTATGTTGATCAAATTTTGAAGGGTAATGTATAACCCGGTATTCATTACCTTTAACTTTTGCATCAATAATATGCCTGGCGGCTTTTACAGCTGTTTCTCCTTCAATGTGACTAAACATTAAACATATTTATATGTTGTTAAACAAGTTTTATAACAGTTAAACTCAAACCCAATAAATCTTATATTAAAACAGAATTAATAAGATAAATTATATTATTCAAATTTAATGAAAATAATACGTTATCAAATTTCAACTAAGTAAAAAATTGTTTTATTTTCGCTGTTCATATTTCTATAATGCATGTTAAATAACTTATTAAATATCACTCTTGAACAGTTCTATAATTAATAAAGTGTCGAACGATTTATTTTTAACATAATAAATGAAATCACGTATTCTTATATTTTTTTTGTTTTTGTTGCAAAAACCTCCTATAGCCAGCAGATGATTATAGATTATGCTGCTACTTGAATTAGATGCCACCTGAGGAAGAGGATTTGAAAAAGATATAAAAGCACCGGGCTTTAATTTAGGCATAGCTTATACCCCTGCAAGAATTTGGTGAAAATCTAAAACAAAAAATCTATAGCCGTGATTTAATCATTTTTTTGCCCTGGATGTTTCCGTTTCTGATATATTTCAATATTACATCACTATCATGGTAATGGTATTCCGGTTAGCTGTGCCGGTTTAATATATCATGTAAAGTCTCCGACTTAAAAGTCTCAATAATACGGCCATTCAACCTTTTCCAAAAATCATATGAAGGGCAATCATCAATAAAATGGCAGTCCACAGGCTCTCTGACACACTCAACAATACTGATATCATTTTCAAAAGCACGGTAGATATCATACATGGTTATTTCTTCAGGCTTTTTTGACAAGACCAATCCACTACGCTTTCCTTTTTTATTATTTATAAGCCCCCTTGCTTTTAGAGCAGATATGATATGATCAAGGTATTTCAAAGATAAGTTTTGACTAAGAGCTATATCTTTTTGCAGTATCCCATCTTCATCATTGTTTAATGCTATCTCGTAAATCGCACGGATTGCATATCTAATTTTAGTATTTATTCTCATAATTTTAACATTTATTAATTCAAAAATAATACTTTTTATTCTACTATTTCTATAGTTTTAATAGAATTATTATTTTTGTATAAAAAAACATGGATGAAAATAATTTAAAAGGTATTTATGCTATTACTGATGATATATTAACACCTCCGGTTACAATTATAGAAAAAGTTTCAGAAGCGCTTCTTGGCGGAGTTAAATTAATTCAATTGAGAGATAAGATAACAAATGATAATGGATTAATTAATATATGCCATGAAATCAGGTCTCTTTGCGACTTACATGACGCATTGTTTATAATAAACGACAGGGTTGAATTAACCAAAAAGGTCAGAGCTGATGGTGTTCATGTGGGTCTTCACAACCTTTCAGTTCCGGAAACGAGAGCTAAATTGGGTAAAGATTATATTATCGGAGTTTCCTGCTATGGTGATATACAACGTGCAACAAAGGCTGAGAAAGAAGGAGCTGATTATGTTGCTTTCGGAGCTTTTTTCCCATCTCCAACAAAACCGGAAGCTGATATAATATCTATGGATATAATAAAACAAGCCAAAAGCAAATTAAAAATACCGGTATGTGTTATAGGTGGTATCAAAAAAGAAAACATTAAACAATTAATTCCATATAATCCTGACATGTACGCTATGGTATCTGCAATTTTTGAAGGCGATTCGGTCTATAATAATGCCAGGATTATAAACAGTTTAATTTATTAATATAAAATTTCAAAAATCCTAATAGTCATCAGGTCAACGACCTTTCTATAATAAAAAATTATACGAAATAAATCGAAAAAGTCAAAAAACTTAACAAGTAATAATGGATTTAAAATTCGAACAAATATCAAAAATACGGTTAAAAAAACCTTTAATAGAAGCTATTACCAACTATGTGACTATTAATGATTGTGCCAATGCTATAATTGCATTAGGTGCATCGCCTGCTATGTGTGAATCAGCATATGAAGTTTATGATTTCAGTTTGATCTCCAATGCTGTTTATATCAACATAGGCACATTAACGAAAGAGCAAGAGTATGCAATGATTCAGGCAATTAAAGCCGCAAATGACAACAATCTACCTATAGTGCTTGATCCGGTTGGTTGTGGTGCAATACCACGAAGGAAAAGCTTAATAAACAAAATGAGAAAATTTGGCAATATAGCCGTTGTCAGAGGAAACCTGGGAGAAATTAAAGCATTGACAGGTAAAGACGGGAAGGTTCGTGGCGTAGATTGTATTGACAACGGCAGTGATGGCATCAACGTTTGTGAAACTCTGGCAAATGAATGGAATTGCATAGTAGCTGCTTCCGGAAAAAAAGATATAATTACTGACGGTGAAAGAACCGTGCTAATAAACAATGGCACAAAAATGTTGACAAAAATAACCGGTACAGGTTGCATTTTGGGGGCAATAACAGCTGCATTTTGCGGAGCTGAAACCAATTATTTCTCTGCAACAATAGCAAGTCACCTAACAATGTCAATAGCCGGAGAAATAGCAGCAAATAAAGAAAAAGGCAATTTACCGGGATCCTTTAAAGTTAATCTGTTTGACCAGTTTTACATCCTTAATGATGAAACAATAAAACACAATGCTAATATGACAATAACTAAATCATAATATTAAACGGCGAAAAAATCAAAACAATTAATATAATTATATTGTTTTATATTTATGTTCACTTCACATTATGTTTAACTTTTAAATAATAACGCTATGAAAAAAATTGGTTTTCTAATATTAACAACATTATTAAGCTTATCCGCTTACTCACAACAAACTGAACAAATAAAGGTTGGAGGCAACTGTGATATGTGTAAGAACAGGATTGAAGAAGCAGCCCAAATTGATGGTGTCGTTTCTGCTGAATGGAATATGGAAGATAAAATATTGACTATCGCTTACAATCCTGAAAAAGTTGACCTGGATGATATTCATCAAAGCATTGCAGATGCAGGCCACGATACTGAAAAGGTACGCGCCAAAGACGAAACATACAAAAAGCTTCCGGCATGTTGCCATTATGAAAGATTAAATAAACCGGATAATCCGGAGAAAAAGTCAGGGTGCTGCCAACGTAGAGGCAATTAATTAGAGCCTGTCTACAAAAATTCAATGACCAAAACAAGCCGGGCTTTGTTTGAAATTTTGGGAATTGGAGTTTGGAAATTATTTGTTTTTTGATTTTTGTTATTTGGTGTTTTTAATAATTATGTTCAACATTACAGACATACTCTAATTAGTTTACCAATAGCAAATTAACATCTATATCATGCTAAACAAACTCATACGCTTTTTTCTCGAAAACCGGCTTGTAGCCTGGTTGCTTATAATTTTCTTTATTGGCTGGGGTATTTCTGTAGCACCTTTCAATTGGAAAATAGATTTTCTTCCGCGCGATCCGGTGCCGGTAGATGCCATACCCGATATAGGTGAGAACCAGCAGATCATCTTTACCGAGTGGATGGGTCGTTCACCACAGGATATTGAAGACCAGATAACCTATCCATTGACCTCTGCCCTACTGGGCATTCCGGGTGTCTCAAGCATACGCTCCACTTCAATGTTTGGGTTTTCCAACATCTATGTAATCTTTGATGAGGATATCGAATATTACTGGAGCCGCTCGCGTATTCTTGAAAAGCTGAATGCTCTACCTGCAGGGTTGCTTCCCGAAGGAGTAAATCCCCAGTTGGGACCTGACGCTACTGCTTTAGGGCAGGTGTTTTGGTACACACTTGAAGGGCACGATGAAAAAGGAAACAATGTGGGGGGATGGGACTTACACGAGTTACGATCCATACAAGACTTTTATGTTAGGCTATCTTTGAACAGTGCCCAAGGCGTGTCGGAAGTAGCCAGTGTTGGTGGGCATGTTAAAGAATACCAGGTTGATATTGACCCGAATGCATTGAAAGCATATGATTTATCCATAAAGGATGTATCAGATGCTCTGCGCAAAAGCAACAAGGAGGTAGGTGCAAATACTATTGAATACAACCTGGCTGAATACCTGGTAAGAGGTTTGGGCTATATCACTTCACTTGAGGACATACGCCATACATTGGTTAGTATGCATAACAACGTACCGGTGCGGATAGAAGATATTGCAAAAGTCAATATTGGGCCGGCGGTAAGAAATCACGGTGGAATACTTGACAAAGGGGGCGAAGAAACAGTTGGCGGTGTTGTGGTAGCACGTTATGGAGATAATCCATTGACCGTAATCGAAAACGTAAAAGAAAAGATTGATGAAATAAGCCCGGGCTTACCTTCACGCACACTTCCTGATGGCACCGAATCGCAAGTGACCATTGTTCCTTTTTATGACCGGACGCAATTAATTTATGAAACTTTAGGAACACTCAACGATGCCATCATTTTGCAGATTATTATATCTGTAATAGTCATAATAATAATGGTTTACCATCTGCGCACCTCTTTATTAATATCTGCTCTGCTTCCCCTGGCCGTCCTCATGAGTTTTATACTAATGAAGTACTTTCGGATTGATGCAAACATAGTCGCTTTGTCGGGAATTGCTATTTCCATTGGAACTATGGTTGACCTGGGCATAATCATGAATGAGAATATATTGAGGCATTTACAGGAGGTGCGTGATTCAGGCAAATCACGACTGGAAACTATTTATGAAGGAGCAAGCGAAGTAGCCCCGGCTATACTTACGGCAGTTTCGACAACTATCGTTAGCTTTTTACCTGTATTTACCCTCCAGGCTGCCGAAGGGCGGCTGTTCTCTCCCCTGGCTTTTACCAAAACATTTGCCTTGGTAGCATCACTTATCATTACCATGGCTTTCATGCCTATGCTGGCCTATCAGTTTTCAGGCAAGTTATCTTTTAAAAAACTTGGCAAGCATTTGAAAGCACCACTCGCACGAATTATCATTAATGCTGTCGTATTGTTTACAGGTGTGTTGACAGTGACGTATCTGTCATGGTGGGCAGGACTGTATTTGATATTGTTAGGATTATCAGGTATTTTACAAAATGTATTTCCAAAATATATTAAGCCACACAAAAACATTATTAATCTTGCAATGGTGTTGCTGGTAGTGCTCTTATTGCTTGCTCAACAGTGGCTGCCCATTGGCGTGGAGCGCAGCCTGGCTATAAATGTTATTTTCCTGGTAATGGTAATTGCCCTTATTCTCGGGCTATTCAGGGTGTTCATGCATTATTATCCACGCCTGCTAATGTGGTTTTTGGGCAACAAAAAGATATTTCTCATAATACCGGTTTTATTATTATTGCTTGGAGCAAATATCTGGCTTGGTTTCGGGCAGGTGTTTGGATTTGTAGCTCGCAGTTTTGACCATGCAGGTATAAATATACGTACCACATCTGTCTGGAGCAGCCTCCATCATGCTTTTCCCGGGTTGGGCAGGGAGTTTATGCCTTCTCTAGATGAAGGTAGCTTTTTGTTAATGCCAACAACCATGCCACATACCGGTATAGAATACAATCGTGAAGTATTACAGGCACTAGACCGCCGTGTAGAAGCAATCCCTGAAGTTGAAATGGTTGTCGGTAAAGCCGGCAGGGCTGACAGCCCACTGGATCCGGCACCAATGACCATGTTTGAAAATGTGATCAACTACAAAAGTGAGTATAAAACCGATATGGACGGACGAAGAATTCGGTTTAAGGTCGACAATGATGGCAATTTTGTACGTGACGAAGATGATAACCTTATTCCTCATAGCCGTGGCAGATATTACCGCCAGTGGCGAGATCATATTCAAAGCCCGGATGACATCTGGGAAGAAATTGCACGTGTCACACATTTTCCGGGACTTACATCGGCACCCAAGCTCCAGCCTATTGAAACCCGCCTCGTGATGCTACAAACAGGTATGAGAGCCCCCATGGGATTAAAAGTATTTGGACCCGACCTTGAAACGATTGATGAATTTGCCACTGAAATGGAAAGTATTTTGCAAGAAGTGCCTGCAATCAGAAGCCAAACAGTGTTTGCCGACCGTATAGTTGGCAAGCCTTATTTGGAGATAAATCCCGACCGCCAGGCCCTGGCCCGGCACGGTATTACAATTGATGACTTTCAACATGTTGTGCAAACAGCTATTGGAGGTATGGCAATGACAACTACCGTAGAAGACCGCGAGAGATACAACATACGTGCACGGTATGCAAGGGAGTACCGCGACAACCCCGAAGCCATGAAGCATATCTGGATTAAATCACCTGCCGGTTACCAATTACCCCTGGAAGAAGTTTCGGAAGTAACGTTTAGAAAAGGTCCGGGCATGATAAGAGGAGAAGAAACATTCCTTGTTGCATACATTACTTTTGATAAAGAACCCGGATTTGCTGATTTGTCGGTAATTAATCAAGCTACAGAACTTATAGAAAACAAAATTGAAGCCGGAGAATTACAAGTACCTCAAGGGATTAACTTTCATTTCTCGGGAGATTATGAAAACCAGATGCGTGCCGAACGCAGGTTGATGCTTGTAATCCCGCTATCTATGATCATCATCTTTCTGATACTCTACTTTCAATTCCGTTCAGTGCCGGTGTCATTGATGATATTCTCAGCTATTGCACTTGCTTTTTCTGGCGGATTCCTGATGCTTTGGCTTTACGGACAACAATGGTTCTTTGACTTCAGCCTGTTTGGTGTCAATATGAGAGAATTGTTTCAAATGGATGTTGTGAACTTAAGTGTAGCTGTATGGGTAGGTTTTATAGCACTTTTTGGTATTGCTACAGATGATGGCGTACTAATAGCCACTTACCTGAAAGACAGTTTCAGGAAAAACAAGCCGGAAAACACCGAACAACTAAGAGAAGCTGTTTTGGAAGCCGGCCTGAAGCGTGTCCGCCCCGCATTAATGACAACAGCTACTACCCTGTTGGCATTATTGCCAATACTAACTTCAACAGGACGTGGAGCAGATATAATGATACCTATGGCTATTCCGGCATTTGGAGGCATGACAATAGCGCTTATAACCCTGTTCCTTGTACCTGTCCTGTTTTCAGCCTGGAATGAATATCTTTTGAATAAACAAAATAAAGAAGAAGATGAATCCTAAAATAAAAAATATATTAGATTATCAGATACTGACAATTGTTTTTATCAGTTTAATCATATGGTTTGCTCTAATGCCGGAACAGCTACATAGTCAGGCATATCCCGTTGAATATATTGATAAAGCCTTAGAAAACAACCCCGGCTTAAAGGCTCAACACAAAGCATACGAAGCAGCTACACAGGGAATAGATATTGCGGGAAGCCTACCTGACCCGGAGTTATCTGTCGGCATATTTACTCCTCCCATGGAACGTCTTATGGGTAATCAGTTGTTTGATGCACGCATTATGCAAATGTTTCCATGGTTCGGAACACTTGAAAAACAAAGATCAGCAGCTGGAGAAATGGCCAATGCCAGGTTTCAGCAATATCTTGACCAACGAAACGAGTTGTTTATGGAGATGACAAGGCTGTGGCTTAATATTTACGAAAAAGATCAACAGATAAACATATTAATGAATTTCACTGAAGTTTTAAAAGCACGTGAGGATATAATCTATTCGCGATATGAAGGAGGGCTGGAAAGAGAAGGACTAATGCTTGATCTTTACAGGCTAGAAATACAACTCAATGATCTGGAAAACAGAAAGCAAAAGTTGCTTGAGGAAAAAAATGCACTTGTTAAAAATTTCAACATATTGTTAAACCGTAAAAAGGATGCGCAAGTAACCACTCTCGACACATTAACCATTGTTGATGCTGAGTATGGCTGGGAATCGACAGATATCACAGCTTTTGAAGCAAACCCAAAGGTAAGCGGTGCCCAGGCGGAAGCATTGGCTGCTTCACATAAAAAAGAAGCAGCAAGGCTGATGACACGACCTATGATAGGGTTAGGGTTGCAGTATTCACACTTTGCACCGGGCGATGCAGCTATGGGACAAATGGATGGTGGCGGTATGATTATGCCAATGCTTTCTGTTTCTATTCCGATATATGGGAAAAAAAACAGGGCTATACGCAATGAAAGTGAACTTCAGGCAAAAAAAGCAATTCACCTAAAAGAAGAACAAGTCAACCGGCTTTTTTCTCAGGAGACTGATTTAAAAGCAAAACATAAGAACCTTGAGCGTGATATTGATTTTTATCAAAAGCAACTTGATATAACAAATAAAACATGGAAATTGGTTCTAAACGCGTACGCCGGTGGCTACGAAGGTTTTGATGAATTGTTGCGTATCCAGGACCAGCTATTGGAAATAAAATGGCGGCTGCTGGAAACCACTGTAGAACAGAATATCAATGCTGCAGAAGTTGATAAATTGTATGGGCGAGAGATTTTTAATTAAAAGATGTATGAGTAACGGGTAACGAGTAACGAGTAACGGGTGCCCACTTTCATACTAATCACTCTTTGCTCGTTACCACAAAAATCAAACATTATGAAAAAGAAAAAAATTAAAAAAATAGCAATATACGCTATCCTGGTATTAGCAGGACTTTTTCTGGGTTGGTTGATTTTTGGTTTAAGCCAAAACGACCACCAGGAGCATGACCACGAACATGCAGAAATGACAGAAGAAGCAATAACAGAATACACATGCTCAATGCATCCCCAGATACGCCAGGATGAGCCGGGCGACTGCCCCATATGTGGAATGGATTTAATTCCTGTTTCTGATGAAGATAATGACCATGACCACGATGATGATCCTTTTATGATCAGCGTTTCCGAACAACAGAGAACGTGGGCCAATATTCTTACAGAAGTGGTAAAAACAGGAGAAAAACAATACAGTATTAGTTTGACAGGAAAAGTGGCAGTTAATGAAAAAAATACCAGCCTCATCACAGCAACTTTTCCCGGAAGGATAGAAAAGCTGTTTGCTGATTATACAGGTTTGTTCATAAGACAGGGAGAAAAGCTGGCATCTGTTTATTCGCCTGAATTGATGCAGGCACAACAAGAACTTATCCAGGCAGCAAAAGAAAAAGATGAGCATCCTCGTCTGTATGAGGCAGCACGTAAACGCCTTAAATTATTCAATCTTACGGCTCAGCAAATTGAAGCTATAGAAAGGAATAAACAAGCAATTCCAACAATGGATGTGTATGCTTCAAAATCAGGCTACATAACACGCAGGTCAATATCTGAAGGTGATTATGTCAGCACAGGGCAAACTCTTTTTGCTATCGCTGACCTGACTGATGTTTGGGTAGAATTAGATGCTTACGAAAGGCATCTCAGGAAAATTAATACTGGCGATAAAGTCGAAATAAGCATTCCGGCACAACCCACTGTTAGCCTGCCGGGAGTAGTAGAGTTTGTTGACCCGTTTATTGATCCGCAAACCCGTACAGCACGAGTGAGGCTTACCGTTGCAAATCCCGACAAAGCATTAAAACCGGAAATGTTTGTAAATGCTACAATTGAATCAACACAACCCGGTAAAGCATACCCTGTAGTGCCACATACAGCAGTATTGTGGACAGGAAAGCGTTCTGTGATTTATGTAAAAACTTCCGCAGATAACGGCTTTACTTTCGAGTTTAGGGAAGTTGAGACCGGGGCACGCCTTGAAGAAGGCTACCAGGTAGTTTCAGGCATTGAAGCAGGTGAAGAAATTGCCGTAAACGGTGTATTTGCAATTGACGCTGCAGCTCAACTCAGAGGGCGTTATAGCATGATGGCCCCTCCCGAAAAGATACAGTTGCCCGAGCCTTTTAAAAGTAATATGGAAAACCTTTTCAGCATATATTTTGATTTAAAGAACAGCCTGGCTGAAGACAGCCCCCAACAAGCCGGTGAAAACGCTCACAAATTAAAAGAACAGCTAAAGAAAGTTGGAAAGCATTCTCTTGATGGTGAACACCATATGTTTTGGATGGAAAAATATGATGATATTGAAAAAAACCTGGAAAAGTTTGTGCAGGAAACCGGGATTGAAAACCAGAGAATGTATTTCGAACACATTGCAGAGTCATTTATCAGCACCGCACAAACCCTTGGTGCAATAGGGCAGGATTTCTATGTAGCATTCTGCCCCATGTACGATGACGACAGAGGGGCATACTGGTTAAGTGAATTCAAAGAAATAAAAAACCCCTATTTTGGTTCTATGATGCTAAGATGTGGCGAAGTAACAAAAACTATTCGCGAAGGAGTAGCTCAAACCGAAGTGCATGAACCACACGAAGCAGAAACACATGTCCATTAAAATATTTAATTGTCAGTACAACGCCACACACAAAACACATCAGCCTGTAGGGCTGGAAGAAAATAAATCTTTGTTTTGCTGGAATTTGGCATCAAACAAGGGCAGGACTATATGTAATGCAGGCAGCCTGCGGGCTTCATCACTATCACCAAAGACAAAAGCCAAAGTGGACTGAAAAACCGGGAACAACCTACACATCTACCTGCTTATATAAATCGTGTTGTAGCACGTTGATTTTTAAGTCAATCAGGCTAATAAGATTTCTGCCGGTATTTTTAATCCTTTGTTAAGTGATTTTATCATACTCAAAGAAAGTCTTCTCTTTCTGTTAAGAACTTCACTTACTCGACTTTGACTGCCAAGATATTTTACCATATCAGCATTAGTCATTCCCATTTGCTCCATACGAAATTTAATCGCATCTATCGGATCAGGCGGTGCTATGGGATAATGTTTTATCTCGTAAAATTCAACTAAGGTCACTAATAAGTCTAATTCATCACCTTCAGGGCTATCCTTTTTTGCTCCCCACAATTCTTCTATCCTGCTCATGGCGGTATTGTAATCTTGTTCTGTTTTTATTGGTCGTATATCCATAATCAAATTGTTTTAGCGTCAATTTTATCATATTGTTTGTGAGTTCCAATGAATCTTATAAAAATCACCTGGAATTCATAATCAATCGCAACAACTAATCTGTAATCATTGCCTTTTATATTGAAAACTACTCTTCCGTCCCCGACAATGCTTGCATTTTTATATTGCTTTTTTAACTCATTCGAGCTTTTCCATTCTGCTGTTTTAACATCATGATACCAAACTCTCAATGAAACTTCGGAATCAGAGTATTCAGGTTTTTCAAAAAACTCTCTTAGAGTTCTAAATGCAATAATTCTCATGCTACAAAGATACAAAAAACAATCAATAAATCCCAATTTGGGATATAAATCTTGTTTAGTTGCTAAAATCTCACCCCGGGCGTTGCCCTGGGGCTTTGTTGTTTAAGCCTTTCAGGCTTTTTTGGTAATTATCGTTGTTCTTAATTTTACAGGTATAATGATTAAGTTTTATTCAAAAAACCCGGTTGTTTTCTTTTTAAAACCATACAACCTTTCTGGCTTATGGCTACGTTTCACAACGCAGTCTTCCAGGCTGAAAGCCTGACACAACAAAGCCCGGGGCAACGTCCCGTGGTATATAGCTACCAACCAAACACATCAGCCTGTAGGGCTGAAAGAAAATAAATCCTTGTTTTGGTGGAATTTGGCCTCGAACATTGAGATAACTACCACATAGTTCAATAATTTGCACGTTTCAATCCTTGTTTTGGTGGAATTTGGTCTCGAACCTTCTGCTTCTTTTCCTCTTTTTCCTCTGCTTCCTTGTTTCAATCCTTGTTTTGCTGGAATTTGATCTCGAACATGGTGGTTTGGCTAAATTTGCCACAGGAAAGGTTTGTTTCAATCCTTGTTTTGCTGGAATTTGATCTCGAACTTTGATCTTAAGGTGCTGTTTAATCCATTTAAAAAATAACTCCACCTTCCATCTATATTTGTAAAGCTGAGCAATGTCTTCTGCTGTCAGTTCAAAATTGTTAGACAAAAACTCAAGTTCATTATCTGTTTCATCGTCGAAATATTTTATGTATCGGAGTTTTGCAGGATATTTTTTAGAAACATAAAATCCTTTCAATTTCCCGATCTGATCTAATAAAACACCGTTATCCTTACAGACTTTGTTTGAGTACATTCTGCGAAATTGGATATTATCTTTTGCTCGGGCAACAAAAAAGGCTAAGCTCTTATGTAAGTTGAACAACCTGCTATAATCAATATATGCACGGTCAAAGATATAATATCCGCCTGGTTCGTAATGTAAAAGATCCATTACATTAACATCATGCACTTTTGCTGAAGATATATGGATAAATGAGGGGATCGACGTTTTGATATCATACAAGGTATGCATTTTGACTCCTCCTTTTGTTTTACGAAATTCAGCCCACCAGAATACACTCAAACATAGATCAATAGTAGTCGAATCGAAGGCATAAACATTTCCATCAATATTAAGCTGAAAATCCGGATCTACTATTGAAGATTGTTTTGCCAGATCAATGAGATAGTATGCAAAATCTTCAAACACCCGACAATCTCTTTTTTCATTGGAATTGGCAAAGTTCGATCTTGAGGTTCCTTTTCCAAAACCAAGATGATAGAACTTTGGTTTGTGTGGCTCGATACTAATCAAAAGATCTCGTAAGCTATCTCTTCCGGTAAGTTGTCCAAATACCATGCAGAGCAACTGATTCCAGCATGAAAAATGCCTAACATACTTATTTGCATTGTATTTGGTGACCAAGCCGTCAAAAATTCGTTTGGGGAGAAAATCGGTAAGTTGAGAGAAAACAAATTTGCCTTGATTCATGATTTTTAGCTTTGTGCAAAGCTAAAAACCAATATTTCAATTCAAATCGACACGCAACTAAAAAGCTCTACAAGTCAGATATAGCAAGGATTTCAAAGAACGTAATTTAATATTTATCGGACACTAATGACAATAAGTAATAAATAGAATATTTTGCTGCGAGCTTTGACTGCTTTTAACTTTGTTGTTAATTGATAAAAGTTGTAAATCATTATAAGGGTTAATATGATCAATAAAAACGGCAGTAATAGGACAGGTACCATGCCTGAAGCAGGTGGTGCTGAGAAAACTGCGCTTTCGGCGTCTCCAATAACAATAGTTAGAAATATGTAAAAACTCAATAATACTAAAGCAGCTATCCATGTAAACATCTTAGATATAGAACCAATACGAAATAATGTCTCATTTGGATTAACAGGTAGTTGTTCTTCCAAATCGCTGTATCCATACCCCCTTAAAAGCAGCACTTCACCTTCTTTCACAATGCATGCAGTTGCACCTGCAATGTTGTTATCCATCAGCTTGGAAGCAATTAAACCTTCCATGAAATCATTTACCCGGACTGAGTCAATATCACGTTCGGCCTTAACTGAAAATAAAGTACCCAACAATACTAAAATCAAGATTTTTTTTTCATCCATCTGCTTGTTTTAAAATTATTAAATTGATTAACAACAATCTGCAAGTCAACCCCTTGGGTATGGCAAAACCTGCATGGCTAGTCATGACGGTTATTTTCTTAGATTCTGCCAAAACCACGAGGTTGAGAAGTAATTTATTCTCTTATATCAACCCCTCCTGCTTAGCTCTGTCATACCATTTGGCGAAGATTTCGAAGATCGAATCCTCATCGCAAATCCCTGACCTCATCCGTATTAACTTTTCAAGTCCCATTGAAGCAATGAAACCATCCTCGTCAGCCTGATACTCCATTCCCAATTCATCAAAAACCTGCGGTTTACGATAACAGGCTTCTGCCTCGAGCAACTTTGTAATTCCTAAATGATCGTCAGCCACGATCCGGGCAGTTTTAGGATGTTCTGCCAGTCTGTAAAAACATACCATCCTGACTCCCACCTCGTGTACCAAACTCTTTTTTGTCTGCTTTAAACCATGACGTGCTCCAAAAACTACTTTTTCAGGCCCAAGACTACTCGCCCTTGTTGGTGATTCAGGACAAACCACCAGGCTGAACTCTTCGTAAGGATAGGAAATATTCATCTCCTGCTCCCATGCATTTATAACTTTTTCAACCGGCAACTTCGAATTCCAACGATCAAAATCAAATTCTTCGTACCAGTCGGAATACTCAGCTTCATACTGGGACCAGAGCTGTTCAAGATAGCCGGCAAAACGATCGATCAACCAGAATACCTTGTCTTTATCTTTTTGCAAAGGCTCGAGAAATGCCTCAATACCGGACTCTATATACCACTTTTCCCACTCTGCTGTCCTATCGGGAAACTCACTTTTTAACTGCCGGATTGTTCCAGACTCCACCATTTGTTTCACTGCCTCAAAGATCCTGTACATTTCATACGGTTCTTGCGGATCTAAATAGCCGGGTATTTGGTATACCAGGTTAAAGATTGGCCCCCCTGCCTTCGGAGGTTCAAAAGCAAAGGACTCTCCAACCTCTGCCAGCTCTTCTGCAATTGATTCATCTTCATATGTAGACTCAGATCCGGCAAAACCAAGACGCTTCAATCCCCAGTAACACAGTGAAACATAATAGTGAGAAGTAACTCTTTTAATATCATTGACATCTGTATCAAATTCAATTACCGCTGGATGAGAATTCATTTTAGGGATATCGAAAGCAAGGTTATCTGCTTGAATTACCCCCTTCTTGATAGCTTCATCATTAATTTCATCAAAGGCCGGGGCATCAAAAGGAATGTCAGGTTCCACAAAGCGGTTATTTCCCAAAGAGTAAGTTGCACTAATTGCAAATGCTACAATAATTGTAATTAAAGAAGAATTAAAATTTTGCATAAAATAAGGGGTAATTTAATTTGGATTTGCTATAAAATCGATAAAAATGCTTTTTTATAAACCTTTAAAATCTAAATACCAATTGAGTATTAATATTTGGGGAACGAAAATTTTGTTTCAATCCTTGTTTTGCTGGAATTTGATCTCGAACTGAATATAATCAGGATGAAATCGTGGTGAGTGCATGTTTCAATCCTTGTTTTGCTGGAATTTGATCTCGAACTATACAAGGTTTTAAGAAGTTTTGAAACGCAATTGTGTTTCAATCCTTGTTTTGCTGGAATTTGATCTCGAACTAGAACGCCTATTAGTTTATCCTTATCACCCTCATCATGTTTCAATCCTTGTTTTGCTGGAATTTGATCTCGAAC
>SL_5KL_010_SEDDRAFT_10000002_pt1 | contig 134410 bp, 93 predicted proteins | sample SodLakKL_010_SED_FD_9118 | JGI IMG/M metagenome (IMG submission 9118)
TTTTCCATAATTTTACTGAGCGACTTCAAATATTTTTTAACGCCCTTTTCGCTTGTTTTGTAGGTGCCTTCACCAAAGGCCGGAGGACGATTTTAACCAACTTTGGTATCAACCACTACTTTGCCTGTATTTCCGCCATTTTTTAAGAGCGCGTGGAAGCTTTGTTTGGGCTTGATGCTTGTCCCGTCCATACGGGATTTTGTTTATCCCGCATTGGCGGGAGAAAAAGTAAAAAATTATAAAAAGAAAAAGATTTTAAGAAAAGCTCCTGTTTTTCTCATTGGGCCAATCAAAAATAACGAATTATATCTGATTATCAGTTTATTATATAAGTGTCCCAAAGAATGTGCGGAGAACAGGAAAGGGATTCGATAAAAATCATTTTGTCATTATTATAAAATTTTTTACTTTTGCGCTTGGAGAGATGGCAGAGTGGTCGATTGCGGCGGTCTTGAAAACCGTTGAGGTGTAACAGCCTCCGGGGGTTCGAATCCCTCTCTCTCCGCAAAATGGCATAATCCTTTTTAAGGGTTATGCCATTTTTATATCAAAACCACTGATATCCTGCAATATTTTAATCCGGCTAATTTAAAGGGAAGTTAAAGTAACAAGTATAATTACTTTTTATGATTTTTGATCTTCATATTTTTCAGACAAACAATTTGAAAATCAAAAGAAAATGGCTATATTTGTTATATAAATATTCATTTTTTTATTATAGTGTACATATATATTTTAAGTTAACAATATTATATGAATTACAGAATTTTTTTAATGTTACAAAAATCCTGTTTTAAAAGAACACATATATTATAATTTTTAGAACATATTTACCAATACATAAGAAGATATACAATTTATTTATATTTATAAAAGCGCATAAATTTATAATTTACAATGCGCATGCAACGTTAATATTAAAGAAATATTGTAACTCTAGAATAATACAAGGTTACATTTTTAATTAATTAAATGCGGGAGGAAATCCAAAATGTTATTAAATATAAAATTAAAGATAATTACTTTTTCCATGTTTTTGCTACCGGGGTTATTAATATCCCAGGACTTTAAGAAACAACCTTTATTAACTGCAACTGAAAATCTGGAGAAGTTTACATCGGAATATTCGCAACAAAAGGCATATTTGCATACTGATAAGGATGAATATGTTGCGGGAGAGAACATATGGTTGAAAGCTTATTTGGTAGATGCAACCACGCATCTTTTTGACACAGTGAGCACCAATTTAACTGTTGAGTTGGTTAATATTGATGGAAAGCCGGTCTCAATAAAGCTATTACGTTTGGATAATGGAACTTCTAAGGCTGAAATAAGTTTGCCTGACTCGTTACCTGAAGGCAATTATCAAATTCGTGCTTATACTGATTGGATGACTAATTTCGACACTGATTTGTTTTTTGAGAAAGAAATATTTATTCATAATCCGATTGAAGAGAATTTTATTCGCTTATTTTGGGATGTTCTTGGTAATCGTCGATTTAACAGGCAACTTGAAAGAAAAACCGGGGATATGCAATTTGCTTTTTTCCCGGAAGGCGGTAATATAGTTCAGGGGCTAGAAAACCGCGTGGCATTTAAAGCTGCTAATGTTTTGGGTGCAGGGCAGGATATTACGGGTCGCTTATTTGATGATGATGATAATTTGATCCTTGAGTTTGAGAGTCTTCACAAAGGTATGGGAGTATTTTCTTTTACACCTGAAGAAGGAAAGGATTATTATGCTGAAGTTAAATTTGAGGATGGACAGCAAAAGAATGTTGATTTGCCTGACATATTAAATGTTGGCCATTTATTGATAGCTGATGCTGTTAATGATAAAGTCGATGTTAAGATCAAATCAAATATTGATCCTGAAAAACATCTTTTCGACTCCGGGGTTTATTTAATGGCTCATGTCAGAGGTAAGCCATATTTTACAAAAAAAGCTAATATAGAAGACGGTAAATTTAAAACATCTATATCAACTGATAAATTACCTCTCGGTGTTTGCCATATTACATTATTTAATTCAAATTTGGTTCCTATAGCTGAAAGGCTTGTTTTTATAGATGATAATGGTATTGATAAGGCAACAGTTAATTTTGAAGAAATAGAGGTAGATGATACAAAAGGGATATCTGCCGAATTATTTTTTGAATCAATTAAACAAGAAAACATCCGGGGTAATTACTCTGTTTCTGTTATTGGCTCTGATGAATCTTTAGACTATAATCCTGTAAAAAACATAGCTACACATTTATTGCTTACAAGTGATTTAGGTGAAAACATAGAGGATCCGTGGTACTATTTTTCTGAACCCAATACAGAAGATGAAATGGATTTGATCATGATGACTCATGGTTGGAGGCGGTTTGACTTGCAAAACATTTTGGCAAAAGACTATCCTGAGATAGTACGTGATAAAAGCAAGGGTATTACTATAAGAGGAGAGGTTTCAGCTATAGCATCGGAATGGAAACCCGGCATGCAAAGGGTTCGTTTAGCTACAATCAAGCAAGACAAACCACTTGAAACATACTCTACATTAACTGATAGTGACGGAAACTTTGCTTTCAAAGAGCTTGATTATGAGGGTTTATTTACTGCCGAAATTTCAGTAGATAGAGATGCAAGACATCGTACTTTAGATATTGATTTAGCAGAAAGATATTTTTATGAGAAGGATTTTTCGAAAAGCTTTTTAACCCGCCCACTCAGAGTGGTTAGCAGGGGAGAAGACTGGGAAAGGGTCTCAAGGCCAAAAACATTTATGGAAACTAAACGGCCGGCTCGACCCAGGCGGGAATCGCGATCACAATATGGTACTCCTGATCAGGTTATCTATATGGAAGATATACGTGCCAATTACACTAACATAATGCAAGTATTGAGAGGGCATGTCAGAGGCCTCAGAGTTCAGGAAGGTGTTATAACCTTGCGCGGAATAAGTAGTATTGAAACCAGCAATGAACCATTATTCCTAATTGACGGATCTCCCGTTTATAGAAATAATTTTTTTAGCATTAATCCCAATGATGTTAGCAGAATTGAAGTTTATACCGGTACAAGCACTTCAATGTTCGGAATACGAGGTACTAACGGAGCTATAATGGCTGTTACAAAAAGAGCTGACTCCGGAAGGCCTGCATATGCCAAATACATCTTAAAAGGTTATACCCAGCCCAGCGAATTTTATCATTCAAAAATAGATATAAAGAAAAACCATCAAACAGGAGTTCCAAGAACTATTTTTTGGGAACCAGATTTAACTCCCGATAAAAATGGTTATGCAAATCTTAAATTTCCTTTGGATTATGATTGGAATAACATTAAAATTATAATTGAAGGAATTGATGATAAGGGTAATATTACTTTAAAAACTCATGACTTAAAAAATTAAGACTTATCTATTGTTAAATAAAGAGCTGCCTCTTTAATCAAATTGTTATGTAGTTTAAAATTGGTATAAAATTTTTATTTAATGAATTGTTAAAGCCAAAAAAAAATAATTATTTTGCAGTTAATATTGATCAACGCAACTCTTGGTTTTATATAACTCATCGAACTATAAAATTTGATTATTTATTAATATATCAGGATATGCCTGAGTTTCCATGTCAAAAAGACCTTTATCAAAAGCTACAATCTTTTTGTTCTTATCGTGAAAGATCAACATTTGAAGTAAGCCAAAAGCTAAAAGAATCAGGGGTCAACATTGAGAAACAAAAACAAATCATAGATAAACTTAAAGAGGAGGGATTTGTTGATGATCGCAGGTTTGTAGAGACTTATGTGCGAAGTAAGTTATTTAATAACCATTGGGGAAAGGTTAAGACAGAATTACATTTAAAACAATTAAACATCCCGGAAGACCTTATAGCTGAAGGGTTAGGGTCTGTTGATGGATCAGAATATCAAAATATACTTAAAAAAGTTATTTCTAAAAAAAATAATGAAATTGCTGATACAAATGTTGAAATAAAAAAGCATAAAATTGCGCGTTACTGTATACAAAAAGGATTTGAACCATCACTTGTATGGAGTTTTATTAATGATATTAAATAATAGTTATAAACTACAAATAAATGGTATATAAAGAAGATATAGACAATTTAGATGAAAGGTTGGAAGCCTTAAGGAGGTTTCTTTGACATTGAAAATAAAATTCTTTTGTTGGAAGAAAAAGAAAAAGAGACTGCTGATCCTACATTTTGGGATGAGCCAAAAAAAGCTGAAGATAAATTAAAAGAAATACGTGATCTAAAGAGGTGGACGGGGTTATTTTCTGATGCGAGTCAAAGAATAGAGGATCTTAAAGTTATTTATGATTTTTTTGAAAGTGATGAGACTTCGGAGGAAGATCTGATAACACATTACAACAGTGCTAAGCATATAATAGAGGAGCTTGAATTTAAAAAGATGCTTAGCAAGGAAGAGGACCAGCTGGATGCCATATTGAACATTAATTCCGGTGCAGGTGGAACGGAAAGTCAGGATTGGGCTGAGATGTTAATGCGTATGTATATTCGTTGGGGTGAAAGGAATAATTTTAATACTACTATTCTGGATATTCAGGAAGGTGATATGACAGGAGTCAAGTCTGCATCTGTTCAATTTGATGGCGAATATGCCTATGGTAAATTAAAAGGTGAAAATGGTGTTCACAGGCTGGTCAGAATTTCGCCTTTTGATGCTAACAAGAAAAGGCATACATCTTTTGCAAGTGTATATGCATATCCTATCGTTGATGACAATATCGAAATAGATGTCAATCCTTCTGATATAAAATGGGAAACATATCGTGCCAGCGGGCCGGGCGGGCAAAATGTCAATAAAGTAGAAACAGCTGTAAGGCTGAGGCATGAACCCACTAATCTGGTTATAGAGTGTCAGGAAACAAGATCACAAGCACAAAACAGGGAAAAAGCCCTTAAAATGCTTAAGTCGCAACTCTATGAGATAGAATTGAGAAAAAAGCGTGAAAAAATTGATCAGATAGAAAATTCAAAAATGAAAATTGAATGGGGATCACAAATCAGAAATTACGTAATGCATCCCTATAAAATGGTGAAAGATCTGCGCACAAACCAAGAAACATCTAATGTACAGGAAGTTATGGATGGGGGGTTAAACCAATTTATAAAAGCTTTTCTTATACAATATGGTGATGTAAGTTAAGATGGATAAAATCAAATAGTTAGCCAAAATAGTTAATAACTTTCATTAATTGTTAATATTTCAGGCTAAATTTTTTTGCTTTCTTTTTTTATCTTAGCTAACACAAAAATTAATTCTACATACGTTTTGTTATTAAAAGAGTATAATACAAAGTACTTATTTGATCTAAGAATTTTGATTTAAAAGTTAAAGCCTTGATCACTTAATTAATTGCAAAATCATTAAATCAAATACAATGATGAGTGATAGTAAAACAACGCCGGCAATAATAAAACAACAAGCTAAGACTGAAGATAAAAATATATATGATGATGTTATTGACAGTCGTAAATCTGTTTCTTTAAATAAATCTAAAGAAAAAAAGGAGCGTTCCGAAATTTCTTCCGATTTGAAGAACGAACCGGGTAAATCAAATTTTGATACCATATATGATTATAATGAAGCATTAAAAGCAGCAACCGATTATTTTCAAGGCGATAACTTAGCTGCCAGTGTTTGGTTAAATAAATATGCTCTTAAAGATTCGGCCGGCAATATTTTTGAGCTCACTCCCGATCATATGCATCGTCGTATTGCAAGTGAAATATACAGGATAGAGAAAAAATATCCTAATCCACTTTCTGAAGAAGAGATATATGGTTTGCTTAAAGATTTTAAATATATTGTTCCACAGGGTAGCCCTATGGCAGGTATCGGCAATCCTTTTCAAATTGCGTCGCTTTCAAATTGTTTTGTTATAGGCAATCCTGATAAAGCTGATTCTTATGGAGGAATAATGAAGGTTGATGAAGAGCAGGTGCAGCTAATGAAGAGGCGTGGTGGTGTTGGTCATGATCTGTCGCATATACGCCCTAAGGGCAGTCCTGTAAAAAACAGTGCACTGACATCTACCGGCATTGTTCCGTTTATGGAAAGATATTCTAACTCGACTCGGGAAGTTGCACAGGACGGAAGACGGGGAGCTTTAATGCTAAGCGTATCGGTTAAACATCCGGATGCAGGTGATTTTATTGGTGCAAAACTGGAGCAGGGAAAAGTTACAGGGGCAAATATTAGTGTTAAGATTACCGACGAATTTATGAGGGCTGTGATCAATAATGAGGAGTTTATACAACAATACCCCATTGATTCAACTGAGCCTGGTTATACAAAAAAGATCAATGCCCGGTCGCTTTGGGAAAAAATAGTGCATAATGCCTGGCAATCTGCCGAACCGGGTATATTATTCTGGGATACCATAATTCGTGAATCTTTACCCGATTGTTATTCAGATTATGGTTTTAATACCGAGAGTACAAATCCTTGTGGAGAAATTCCCCTGTGCCCTTATGATAGTTGCAGACTACTTGCAATAAATCTCTATAGTTATGTTGATGATCCATTTACTGAAAAAGCATCTTTTAACTATGATCTTTTTAAAAAACACGTTGCTTATGCTCAACGAATAATGGATGATATCATTGACCTTGAGCTGGAAAAAATAGATCGCATTATTAAAAAAATTGAAACTGACCCTGAAGAATATGAAGTAAAAAGGGTTGAAATTAATCTTTGGAAAAAAATTCGCCAAAAATGCATAGAAGGGCGAAGAACCGGCATTGGTATTACAGCAGAAGGAGATATGCTTGCCGCTTTAGGATTGCGCTATGGTACGGATGATGCAACAAAGTTTTCTGTTAATATTCATAAAACCATTGCCCTGGAGGCTTATCGTTCATCGGTTAATATGTCAAAAGAAAGAGGCCCGTTTCTAATTATAGAACCAAAACGAGATTTTAATAATCCTTTTTTGCAACGTATAAAAAATGTTGACCCTGATCTATTCGATGATATAGCAAAATATGGCAGGAGAAACATTTCTCTTCTTACTATTGCACCAACAGGCAGCGTATCGTTGATGACACAAACTACATCTGGTATAGAGCCAGTTTTTATGCTTACCTATAAACGAAGGCGAAAGGTCAATCCTAACGAAAAAAATGTTAAAGTTGATTTTGTAGATGAAGTTGGAGATCACTGGGAAGAATACAATGTTTTTCATCATAAATTTATAGAGTGGCTTAAAGTAAAAGGCTACAATATTGACCATGTGCGTAAGATGAAAGAAGACGCACTGGAAGAAATAATTAAAAAGTCACCATATTATAAAGCTACGGCCAATGATATAGATTGGGTTGCAAAAGTTAAAATGCAGGGAGCAGTTCAAAAGTGGGTTGACCATTCAATTAGTGTTACCGTGAATGTTCCTAATAAAGTTTCGGAAGATTTAATAGGCAATATCTATAAAACGGCATGGGAGAGTGGTTGTAAAGGGGTAACTGTTTATCGTGAGGGTTCCAGAAGTGGAGTATTGGTAAAAGGTACAAAAGATAAAAATAGTGATGAATTTAAAGAAACTACTGCACCTAAACGGCCGAAAATTATGGAAGCCAGCGTGGTTCGATTCAATAATAATTCGGAAAAATGGATGGCTGTTGTAGGATTACTATATGATAAGCCTTATGAAATTTTTACGGGTAAAGCTGAAGGCTTTTATTTGCCTCCATACGTCGAAAAAGGCTGGGTAATAAAAAACCGGACTGAAAAAGGAGAAAAAAGATATGACTTTCAGTTTCTTGATTGCGATGGTTATAAAGTTACAATAGAAGGGCTGTCGCGCTCCTTTAACAAGGAATTTTGGAATTATGCTAAACTTATATCAGGCATTTTACGACATGGAATGCCTTTACATGCTGTGGTTAATCTTATAGAAAATATGAGTCTAGACTCTGATAACCTGCATACATGGAAAAAAGGAGTTGTCAGAGCTTTGAAAAAATTTATCCCTAACGGTACTAAAGCTCATGGCAGGATTTGTAATAACTGTAAACAGGATACCGTTATCTACCAGGAAGGATGCCTTATATGTTCGTCATGCGGTGATAGTAAATGCGGGTAATGCATGCATGTGGAAACCACAACAATTAAACAAAATAACATGTAAGGCTGAATTAATAAATATAACAATAGTTTCCGGATAAAAATTTTTGGATGCTTCTTTTCGTTTACTTGGCAAGGTGTAAATATCGATGAAACCAATCTTGAAATTATTACCAGACAATAATTGTTATATCATTTAAATTAAAATGATTTTATGTAAAAGCTACAGGAATCTTATGCCCATGAAATCCTAATCAAATTTTCGTTCATAAAAGATAAATATTTTTGCGGATTTTATAAGCCAACAGCCTCCTAAACGAAAGAATGATAATCATAAAGGATCCCTTGATAAGGGTTTAATCAAATTTTGAACAAATTAAAGAGATGTCGTTTTTAATAAACAAACCTTTTTTATAGTAATTGATTTTTTTAATTTTGCATAGGGTAATTTATATTAATTAATTAATAATGATCGAATTTTTTCTTATATAATGTCAGGTTTAGTAATTTCCCATACCAAATTATAAAATATAAAACATGCCTTGACAGTGTATTTTTATATAAGAAAATATCTTTGGCATAGCAATTGCTATATTGTTTATTTATAAAAATTATAGACCGATGAAGAAAAACTTTTTGTTTTTAATTTTACTGTTAATAGGCCTATTTACAGTTTTTAGCATGAGTGACAGGTGTTATGCAAAAGCATCAAAGGGGCCTCAGTTTGAGTATACTGAAGAAGGCAATCGTATAGATCTTGGCACTATATATATTGATGAACTTGAGGAAATCAATTTAGAGATTGAATTTGAAAATACAGGTGATGAACCACTTATTATTTCAAATGTAAGGGCATGTTGTGGTACCCGGGTAAAAGATTATCCAAAAGAGCCAATTAGCCCCGGTGACAGAGGAGTTATCGAAGTACATTTTCGCCTTGCTCCACGGCCACATAATATTAGCCGAACCGTGATAACACAATCTAACGATCCCGATGGTCAAAAAGTTTTAAGGATAAGTGGTGAAGTTGCCGATCGATAATAAAGCTGAATTTTAGTATAAATCTTTGATTACAAGTGAAGTGATATAAGCTACATATAAAAAAACAAAAACAGCCCCCTGCCATTTTAATAATATTTTCTTTTTTGAGAAAAACAGGAATACAAGTAATAAAATCAAAGCCAAAATACCTGCTATTAAGTCATAATTCAGTGCTTTATCAAATTGGATTGGTTTAATTACGGCACTTATACCAAGTACAAATAATATGTTGAATAGATTAGAGCCGATTATGTTTCCAATAATTAAGCCGGTGTTGCGTTTATAAGCGGCAACTATGCATGCTGCCAGTTCGGGCAGTGAAGTGCCCAGGGCTACAATTGTCAGACTAATAGTTGCTTCACGCATACCTGCCCAAAAAGCTATTTTAACTGCCCCGTCAACTACCCATTTTCCTCCCAGTACCAATCCGGCTGTTCCAAGTATTATAAAAATAACTGATTTCCGGGTTGTAAAATTTTTTATTACAGGATTTTCGTAGTTTTCATTATTTCTGGCAATACTAAAAGCGTAGTACATGAATAAAATAAAAAATGCTGTAAGAATAATACCATCACTTCTGTGAATTGTTGATTCGGGTATACCATCTATTAATTTGTCATTTGCTATTGTTCCTAGAATTATTGCAGCTAGCAGGGCAAGAGGTATTTCTTTCCACTGGGTGTTTTTTTTAATAGTAAGCGGATATATTAACGCTGAAATGCCAAGGATTAGAAAAACATTCGATACGTTACTGCCTAAGATGTTGCCTATTGCAACTTCGGCATTACCTTGAATACTGGCAACTATGTTGACCACAAGCTCGGGTGATGAAGTACCCAAAGCAACTATGGTTAATCCTATTACTAAGTTAGATATGTTAAATTTCCGTGCTATTGATGATGCTCCGTCAACCAGATAGTTTGCTCCATAAATAAGCAAAATAAATCCGGCGATAAACAAAACTATCTGAAGCATTGTGATTGATTATAAAGATATTATAGTTACAGATATTACCAAAAATTTAACACTTTGACATGAAATCTGATCTTGTATTTATAAGCAGCTCAAAATGATATGGTATAACGTGAGATTATTTAAAAGCCTGATAAATATGTATTAAGCACTTTCAGCCACAATTTCGTTATTGATTTTTTTTACTAATCCCTGCAAGACTTTTCCCGGTCCAACTTCGATAAATTTCTGTGCTCCATCAGCTATCATATTTTGCATTATTTGAGTCCATAATACCGGGCTTGTCAGCTGAGCTATAAGGTTTTCTTTAATAGTTTTGGGATTCATTACCGGTTTGGCATTTACATTTTGATATATTGTACAAATGGGTTTGTCAAAGCTTGTTGAATTTATTGCTGTTGCAAGCTCAATCCTTGCAGGTTCCATTAATGGGGAATGAAATGCTCCTCCAACTTTTAGCGGTAATGCTCTTTTTGCCCCTGCTTCTTTTAATTTTTTACAGGCAATGTCAACACCCTCTACAGAGCCTGAAATAGCGACTTGTCCGGGGCTGTTATAATTTGCGGGTACAACAACCTCTTTTATTGAGTTACATATTTTTTCGACGGTTTTATCATCAAGGCCAATAATTGCAGCCATTGCTGAAGGCTCTGCATCACATGCTTTTTGCATTGCCATAGCCCTTTTATATACTAACTGCAGGCCGTCTTCAAATGATATGGCATTGGTTGCCGCAAGTGCTGAAAATTCACCAAGTGAATGGCCTGCTACCATAGAAGGGTCAAAATCATTACCAATTGTAGTTGCCAGTATTGTAGAATAAAGAAATATAGCGGGTTGTGTGACCCTTGTTTGCCTAAGGTCTTCGTCGGTGCCATCAAACATTATATCGGTAATTTTGAAGCCTAAAATACTATTTGCGCTATCAAACATCTCACGTGCCTGCGAATTTTTGTCATACAGGTCTTTTCCCATTCCCGGGTACTGGGCTCCCTGCCCTGGAAATACATATGCCTTATTCATAGTTGAAAAAAGTTGGTTGATAAATAATTATCCTTTAAGCAATTAACAAAGTTATTAATTTTATGATATTTCAATTCCACAAAAAATCTTTAGCCTAAATTTTTTATCGAAAAAATGAATTTTTATTCATCCACGCTTCTCAGGGTTTCGCTAATATCGTTTATTAGTTTCTTGGCCAAATTATCGGCTTTTACAATTGAATCACTTTCAGAATATATTCGAATAATCGGTTCGGTATTGGATTTACGCAAATGCACCCATTCTTTATCAAAAAATATTTTTATTCCATCCTGTTTATCAATTTTTTTCTTACTGTATCTTTTTGAAATGTTAAGTAATATTTTATCAATATCAATATTATCAGAAAGTTCAATTTTGTTCTTGGAAATGCTGTAATTTGGTAAAGTTTTTATTATAGAGCTGCATTTTTTGCCAGACTTAGCCATATATGTTAGGAAAATAGCTGTTCCTGTGAGAGCATCTCTTCCATAATGCATTTCAGGGTAGATTACACCTCCATTGCCTTCTCCACCGATAACAGCATTTACTTCTTTCATTTTTTGAACAACATTAACCTCTCCTACAGGGCAGGAATAATATTTTCCGCCATATTTTTCGGTAATGTCGGCTAAAGCTTGTGTTGATGAAAGATTGCTTACAGTATTTGGCGAACTGTTTTCATCATTTTGTAAAATATAATCAGCAACAGCTACAAGTGTATATTCTTCACTTATAGCTTCACCATCTTCTGATATGATCAGAAGCCTGTCAACATCAGGGTCAACTGCAAATCCAACATTTGCTTTATTTTGTAAAACCTGAGCAGAAAGCTCACTAAGATGTTCGGGAATAGGCTCAGGATTATGAGCAAACAGGCCATTAGGTTCACAATTAACCTCAATTATGTTTTTTACTCCTAAAGCTTCTAAAAGCAGGGGCATTGCGATTCCTCCTACAGAATTAACCGCATCAACAGCAACTGTCAGGTTGGCTCTTTTTATAGCGCTTGTATCAACTATTGGTAAAGATAAAATCTTTTCGATATGGTTTTCGGTTAATGACTCATCTATGATGTGTTTTCCAATTTTTTCAACTTTTGAAAAATTGAAATCAGAATATTCGGAATAATCTAAAACCTCATTACCCTCTTCTGCTGTTAAAAACTCACCTTTTTCGTTTAATAACTTTAATGCATTCCAATTTTTTGGATTATGACTGGCAGTAATAATAATTCCACCTTGTGCTTTTGATTCTTTTACCGCAAACATAACAGTTGGGGTAGAGCATAAATCCCCGTCTATAACATCTATTCCCATTGATTGCAAAGCAGATGTTACTATTTTATTGACCATATTGCCCGAAGGCCTTGCATCACGTCCTATTATGGTTTTTATCTTTCGGTTGCCATGTTTTTTCTTTAACCATATTGCATAACCGCAAGTTACTTTCATAACGTCAATGGGAGTAAGCCCTTCCCCGGGTTTTCCGCCTATAGTCCCCCTAACACCACTAATGGATTTTATAAGTGTCATAAGTTTTAAATTTTTATTGCAAAATTAAAAATGTAATATAACATTATAGTGTTTTTTAATGTTTATTTAATAAAAAAAACGTAATAATTTTTCCACAGTTTAATAGAAACATAATACAATAATGCTTTTATTAATCTATATCAATAGAGTCGTCGGATTAAAATTAATCTAGACACAAAGGCTGCAAAAACGCAAAGAAACAAGAAGGATAACGTTTGGAAATTCGGGTCTTTGAGTTATTTCACTTAGTTCAATACAAGCTTAGAGTTTCTGCCCTGTTGGAAAAATTGTTTGCTTGTTATTAAGCATTAGTAAAATTGCAAACATTTAAAATTGATTGTTCTTTTTTGATGATATTTCAATAAAGGTTAATTTTGTGAATATTTTAGACTGATCAGGAGGAAAAAACATTGGATATAAGGTTGTACATAAATATATTGGCTTTTTTGTGTTTAATTTTTTTGGGTTGTAATCCTGCAAGGCATTTGCATGATGATCAATACCTTGTAAACAGGAATGAAATTAAGGTTAAAGATGCTGATGTTAAGAAGCGCGAACTGCGTAATTATATAAGGCAAAACCCTAACAGGCGGATTCTTGGTTTATATCCTTTCCGTTTAAATGTTTATCAGTTTGCTGATCAGCGTGATGAAAGCCGCTTTAATAAATGGCTTAAAAATACTGTTGGAGAACCGCCGGTTATTTATGATCAAACCTTGACTGAAAGCACTGCCCGGCAATTTGAGTTGTATTTGCATCGCAAAGGTTATTTTAACAATTATGTTGATTATGATGTTGAGTTGAGGGAGAGGCGAAAAAGAGCAAACATAACTTATAAATTAAAGGGGGGGAGGCCTTACATAATCAGAGATATTGAATATTTGATTCCGGATAATCGTGTAGCAGAGCATATTTTAAATGATTCAATTAATTCGTTGATAAAGCGTGAGGAAGCCTATGATGCAGATGTATTACAGGAAGAACGCAGCAGAATGAGTCAAAATCTACGCAATGAAGGTTTTTTTCACTTTTCCAGGGATTATATCAAGTTTAATGTTGATAGTACAGTTAATGATCACAAAGTAGATATAAGTATACAGGTAAGAAATCCTATAAAGACTTACAGGGTTGATAGGCGAGATTCTATAGTAGAGAAAAGGCATAAAAGGTATAAAATTGACAACATTTTCATTTTCCCTGATTATCTGGCTATGCGCTCTGATCGTGAAAAACCGGACACTACAGTTTATTATCACAGTGAAAATGAAAACGATAGCCTTACTTATTATTTTGTTCATTATGAACCTATGAGAATAAAACCATCTGCTATTATAAATAATATACAATTTGAACCCGGGGATTACTATAGTGCCAGGGATGTAAATCGCTCCAATTCATTTTTATCGGCATTACGTATATTTAGATTTACAAATATTGTTTTTGATGATAGTCGCAAAGAGGATTTTGATTCGGATACTTTAGGATATTTGAATTCACGGATACAGCTTACACCTGCACCGGAAAATTCGTTTACTATAGACGGAGAGGGATTCAACACTGCCGGTAATCTTGGTGTAGGGGGTAATATTTTGTTTCAGAACAGAAATGTATTTCGGGGGGCTGAAATTTTTAATATCCGGTTGAAAGGAGCTTTGGAGTTAACCGGTGATTTATCTCCTACAGAATCAACTCAGCGCTTACCTTTTAATACATTTGAATTTGGTAGTGAAATAAGTCTTGACTTTCCAAAATTGTTATTACCATTTACTATAGAAAGAATGTCGGCTCTGGAAAGGCCAAAAACCACTTTAATGTCGGGTATTAATTTCAGGCAGCGTCCGGATTATACCCGTTATGTGCTGAGTTTGACTTATGGAGTTGAGTGGACTCCATCTCAGCAACAACAGCATAAACTTTTTCCTTTAGAAATCAGCTCTATCAGAATTTATAATGATTCATTGCTAAGGGAGAGGATCCCTGAAGATAATCCTTTAATATTAAGCAGTTTCAGCGATCATTTGGTTACAGGTATGAGGTATCAGCATATTTATAACACTCAAAAGGTAGATAAAGACGAAGATTTTTTTTATTCAATATTAAATATTGAAACTGCCGGTAATCTCCTTTACTTGGCAGGGGATGTTATAGGCTTACCCAGAAACGAAAATGGCAGTTATAATATTTTCAATATTCCCTTTGCTCAATTTGTTAAAACAGATATGGATTTTCGTTACTACAGAGTATTTGATAAGCAGAATACTTTGGTATTCAGGATAATGGGTGGAGCTGGTATACCGTATGGTAACAGGGAGGTATTACCCTTTATTAAAAGCTATTATGCCGGAGGGGCAAATAGTATGAGGGCATGGGAAATTTATTCTTTGGGGCCTGGTAGTTATCGCAGGGAAGAGAAAGAGAAAGAACAGTTTTATGACCGATATGGTGATATTAAGTTAGAAGCAAATGTTGAATACAGGTTTGATATATATGATTTTTGGAAAGGTGCATTGTTTGCAGAAGGTGGAAATGTATGGTTTGCCAGGGAAAATCCGGATTTTCCGGGAGGGAATTTTAATTTTAGTACTTTTTATGAGGATATAGCTATAGGTGCCGGTATAGGGGCAAGATTTGATTTTGGGTTTTTCGTCGTTCGTTTAGATGCTGCCACACGTTTGCGTGATCCTGCCAAACCTACAGGTGATAGGTGGATTTCTTCATGGCCGTCATTTTCTTTCGGAGAAAGAGGTGATATTAACTACAACCTCGGTATTGGCTATCCTTTTTAACATCATTGAAGTTATTTAATCGTTATGTAATCAATTGATATGCAACTGTATTGATTTTGCAAAAATTATCAACAAAAATCAATTAACTTTGTGATTAGGTAATTTGGCACCAAAAATTTTTGATAATACGAATAAAATTTAATAATAGATTAGTTTATGAATATATCTTCAATCAAGCAGCGATTTGGAATTATAGGAAATTCAAAGCTTCTTGACAGAGCTATTGATATTGCTTGCCAGGTGGCACCTACTGATATATCTGTTTTGATATCGGGTGAGAGCGGATCAGGCAAAGAAGCTTTTCCACAGATTATTCATCATCTTAGTAAAAGAAAGCATAATCCTTATATAGCCGTTAATTGTGGGGCTATTCCTGAAGGGACAATCGACAGTGAGCTTTTTGGTCATGAAAAAGGTTCTTTTACCGGTGCTCATGATGCACGAAAGGGCTATTTCGAAGAAGTAAACGGGGGAACGATATTTCTTGATGAAGTCTCCGAGCTGCCATTACTCACCCAGGTCAGATTGCTGCGTGTGCTGGAGTCAGGCGAGTTCATTAAAGTCGGTTCTTCGAGAGTTCAAAAAACCGACGTGCGAGTAATAGCTGCTACAAATGTTAACCTGCAGGAAGTTGTTACCGCCGGAAAGTTTAGAGAAGACCTTTACTATCGCCTTAATACTGTGCCTATATGGGTTCCGCCTTTAAGAGAAAGAAAAGAGGATATAATAATGCTGTTTAAGAAGTTTTCTAACGATTTTTCCGAAAAATACAAAATGCCGCCACTTACATTAACTCCTGAAGCTGAAAAAATTTTACTAAACTACAGGTGGTCAGGTAATGTCAGGCAATTGAAAAACCTGGCAGAGCAAATTTGTGTCATTGAAAACAACAGGGAAATTAATGAGCAAACACTCAAAAAATATCTGCCCTATCAAACCAGCTCCAATTTGCCGGTTTTGCTTAAAGACATAACTTCTTCTTCTGAAGGCCTTAATGAAAGAGAGATTTTGTACAAAGTTCTTTTTGAAATGAAAAGAGATATAACTGATATGAAAAAAGTCATTGTACAAATCCTTCAAAACAGTAATTTCAAAAATTCTTTGCCTGAAGATAATACCAAACTTATTCAAAAATTGTATAATGAATATAACGACAGCCCAGAATCAGATGATGATCAATCAAACGATGAGTTTGAACATCAGCAGGATGAAGGCGAAATAATTGGAGAATATGAAAATACTGATTCTGAATACCTTGAAGAAAACCTGTCATTGCAAAAAAAAGAAAAAGACCTGATATTAAAAGCATTGGAAAAACATAGCGGTAAGCGAAAAAAGGCTGCTCAAGAACTGGGGATATCAGAAAGAACACTTTACAGGAAAATTAAAGAATACGGAATTCAATAAACTTCCGACAAGAACCTGTTTTTAGAATTATACAGATGATAAGGATTAAAATGCAACTTTAATCAAATTGGGTTTTAACAACTAATATTCCAAGCAACCTGTTATGCCCCATTATTGGATTAATAAATTCTATGCCTTCTTCTAATTCTTTTTTATGCGGTCTGCTGACATCATATACATCCTTGTCAACCATATTACCCTCATCTTTTTTATCTGTTGATATTAAAATTTCATAACTCTCATTATCAATGAGCTGAATATTAACAACATTAGGTGTTTTAATAAAATTATTAAATAAATGATTAACTTCTTCTTTATTTTTTCTTACTAATTCGCTTCTGATAACCCATGAAAAAACTTCGGTTGTATATTCCATGTTTGAAATAACAAGGCTGTCAATTTTGGAATTAAACTCAGATAATAGCTCCTGGGTTTGTTTCTCATGACTCCTTTCAAGGCTATTTATTCTTATTATTGACCAGGCAAACAAAATAACTATAATCAGTACAAATGATAAAATAACTTTATATTGTTTGATAAACTTTATTAATTTGCTTTTATGTTTCTTCTCAAAATCAGATGAATTATTTTTATTTTTTTCTTCCATGATCTGTATTTAGTTTTATATTTTACTTTAAAACTTTAATTTTAGAAATTAGATTTTATAGCATAATTTTTACATAAGGTATATAAAATTAAATATTTTTTTTTAATTGTAATGGTTCAATTACTTTTTTCTGGAGAATTAAGGAAAAAAACACCAATCAGAACACCAATCAAAGCCAAAATACCTCCTGTTGCGAAAGCGCCTTGATAGTGTCCAAATGTAAAAGCGATACCAATAACCGGGGGTCCCAGGGTTTGTCCAACTCGAAGCATTGATGCATTTATCGACATAAATATGCCTCTGAGTTCTAAAGAAGATTTTTCGGCAAGTAATGTATGTATAGTTGGGAATAATAGCCCGTTACCCATTCCGAAAATTACTGCAGGTATAATAAATAACCATAATCCTTCGATTAATAATATAATAATCATTGATAAAAAATGCATCAGGAAACCTGTTATTAGTATTTTATGTTTGCGGAAATTCTGGCTTAGTTTACCTAATTGACTTGATACTATAGCGGAACTAATTGATGCTGTGAAAAAAATAAAGCCGATAACAAAGGAGGATGCATCGAAAACCCTGCCTAGCATAGTGCTGAAATATGTTAAAAAGCTACCGTAAAGAACAATAAATACTAACATTATGGCGATAAATAAAAAATATACACCGGGGTCTTTTATTTCAGTCCAGGTATTTTTCAAATAATTTTTTAAAGTTTGATTTTTAATCGGTTCAGGATTTTTCAAATATTTCATGGCAAAAAAAGCAATTGGAAGTGCCAGTAATGGTAATAAAAACGGGTGTGCCCATGAAAAAATAGCCAATGCTCCTCCAATAAGAGGATAAAGAGCAGTGCCAATGCTAAGCACACTGGCATTGAGTCCCATTATCCTGGTTCTTTGCTTACCCGAATAAATGTCGCCTACAAGTATGGTTCCCAAAGCCCCAAGCGATGAAGCCCCAACTCCTTGAAAAAAACGAAATATTAATAAAAAAATATAATTCTCAATAAAAAAGCAAATTCCACCGGCTATCCCAAATAATAGTAATGAAGGGATCAATACAGGCTTTCGTCCAAACCGGTCGGAAACGATCCCAAGTACAGGTGTTAAAAATATACCGGGAAAGGTAAATACTGTAATAAGCATGCCAACCTGGGTTTCTGATAAATCCAATGTTTCCATCATTGCAGGAAATGCCGGAGTTATACTCGATACACCCAATACTGCCATCAAAGTAGTACCAAATACCACTAAAAGATTATTTCTGTTATTTTGACTCAACTTCTCTTTAAATAAAAAATATATGTCGGGGTTTATCAATTTTTTTTACTACAAAAATCAAATATAAGAAAACTCTTATTACAGGTTATTATGTCCCGATTTTTCATATGTAACGTCAGGGAACTGCAATAACATGTTAAGAAAATACTTATCAACAATTGTTAATAACTTAAGATATTGTAAGACAAGGCGATAGGGCGCCGATTGTTAATAACTCTAAAAGTTATTAACAATATTGCAAAACTACATTTGATAAATTTTGGCATGATTTATTTATTCAATAATAAATAACAAATTATCGGGAAATTTTTAAATAATTAAAATTCAAATAATTAAGTAGCCGATCGTAAAAATATATTTAATTTGCGAATTAAATCTGACTGTTATAAACTTAAGGCTTGTTTTATTTATAACTTAGCAGATCTGTTTAGCACAAAATTAAATTACAGGATTGAAGCTATTATGATAAAAGTTGACTCTCATTTGCATGTAAACTTTTGCGGTTTTGATTCCGGAAAAATTGTTGAGTATTTAGATTCAAAAAAATTAGACAAGTGTTGGTTGTTATCATGGGAAGAGATGAATCCCACTTTCGAGAGTTTATATAAAAACTTGTCAATTGATAATATTATAGAAGCATATTATCTTTATCCCGACAGGATCGTACCGTTTTATGCGCCTGATCCATCAAGAACCGATTGGTATGATGTTATAAAGTTTTATCATTTAAAGGGGGTGAAAGGTTGCGGCGAGCTAAAGGTTACTTACAGATGGCTTGATGATGAGATAACAAATGTGCTTGACGGGCTGAGAAAACTAAAAATACCATTGGTGTTTCATATGGAAAACAGTAATTATCATTTTTTCATTAAACAAAGTAATTTTTTTTATGTTTTTCTTTACAAAATATTAAATGGTGCTTTTAATGGTATAACAAGAAAGTATATTGAAAAATTTATATATAAAACAGGATTTTTTAAAAAAAGTTTTCAGGACAGGCTTCAATATTTTCCCGGTTATATGATGGATTTTGCCGGTTTGGAGCAAAGGCTAAAACAGTATCCTGACGTAAACTTCATTGCACATGGGCCTGCATTCTGGAAACATATTGCAAAAGACCAGGATCCATATTTGATTTTAGGAAAAGGTAAAATTAAAGAAAAAGGTATAATTTTTGAATTATTTGAGAAATATGATAATCTTTATGCTGACATGTCGGGTAAAAGTGGATTTTATGCTTTAAAAAGAGATCCTTCATATACAAGAATGCTTCTTAATGAGTTTTATAATAAGATACTTTTTGGTACTGACAATGAATCGGGATTACCATTTGAAAGGCTTGTTTTTAGAGCAGGGCTTTCTAAAAACAAACTTTGCAGAATAATGGGTGGAAATGCTGAGATGTTATGTTATTAAATAGTATGGGTTCTTGTTTATTTTGGCTTCCAAAACCTTCTTCATGTCTCCAACTTTAAAAGCATAAACCTTAACACCATTTATGTTATAATAATCCATTACGCCGTATTTATAAAGGTCGCGTGATATTTTAAACCTGTTCCACATGATTGTTGCATATTTGTTAAACCAATGCTTATTAACATAATTGATCGTTGAGATTCTGTCGTGATTATGTTCATCATAATAAATTATTCCTTCATATATTTGCTTCTCAATATATGGAACCATACTATTATATTCTATGAAATGCAGATGAGAACTGACCAGCCATTTTGTTCCGATATTTATACATAAAACATTATCCCTGTCTAATTGATTGAAGGGTCCTTTCAAGCCCAAAGAATCTTCAATGTAGTGTTCGATTCCAAAACGGTAATTGCCCTTAACCAATAATGAGTAAACAGGGTCATCAGTTCGGTAATTTGCATCTTTCATAAATGACCTGGAAAAATAACCATACTCGGGTAAGGAATATTTTTTGTGGTAAACACCTGATTTTCTAAACGAAGGTGTGAAGCCGGGAGTAATTATGTTTTTGAACCTTTTGTTTAAAGCTTCTATTATAAATTCATAAGGACTTACTTTAAATGCAGCTTTTATTTGACCCAGGCCTATGTGCACAAAAACAGTCTTTTGATCTTTGTATTTATCTAAAATATCAAACAGCAATTTTTCATCCGAAGGCTCTACAACAATTTTTTTTCGTAACAGGTAATTATACCGTAAGGTATTATATATTGTTTTGAGCGACCTGATTTTGTTTTTCATCTGTATAAAATGTATTTAAAGGCCTGACATATAAATTTTTGGTGACGGGTAATCCCGAAAAATCATGATTTCGTTGCCGCCCGGGGATTAATGATTAACGGGTTTTACTTAAATGACCCATCTCGAATCAACAAATCAGACTTCACCGAATCAACTTATTATATAATGTATTTTATCACTCACAACTCATAACTATTATGTTGTGATCGCTAATGCTAAGTTCATACTATTTTGTTAACCTTTTATAGATAAGGGTTTCATCATACAATTACATATCAATGTAAGATTTTATATACAAACATTAATTAATTCCTGTTGAGATCTTTGAATAAAAATCCCACATAACTATGCCGGCAGTTACACTAACATTAAAAGAATGTTTTGTTCCAAATTGAGGTATTTCCAAGAAATGCTCACATAACTTAAGAACATTTTCCTGCACTCCTTTAACTTCATTGCCGAAAATTACTGCATATTTATTTTTTTTATTTGGCTGGAAAGAACATAAAGAAACAGAATTCTCTACTTGCTCTATAGATGCTATTACATAGTTTTGTTTTTTTAATTCTAAAATGGCGTTTTCTGTATTTTCAAAATATTTCCAGTTTATTGATTTTGTTGCACCCAGGGCGGTTTTTTCAATTTGGCGGTTTGGAGGGCAAGCTGTGATTCCGCATAGATATATTTTGTCTATTCGAAAAGCATCTGCCGTGCGAAATATAGAGCCGGTATTATGCATGCTTCTTATATTATCCAGCACCAGGGCTAATGGGAATTTTTTTTGTTTTTTAAACTCCTCTTCATTGAGTCGCTTTAGCTCATCCATTGAAAGTTTTCGCATAATTGTTAATTAGCTTGTTTGAGCAGCTCATCAACCAATTTAGGAGTGCCCGTGCCTGCTTTTTCTTTAATAAAATTAATATCCGAAATATTTGAAGCATGTATTTCGCCGGGGTCAATTAAATAAATTGGTGTTCCGGATCTAACATAATCAACAAGTCCGGCAGCAGGATAAACATTTAATGAGGTGCCAATAATCAGGTAAATATCAGCTGTTGAAGTTATTTCGGCTGCTTTAGGAATCATAGGAACAGGCTCTCCGAACCAAACTATATGCGGGCGCAGTTGTGAGCCTTTTTCACAAGTGTCTCCTTTTTTCAGTTCCCAACCTTCAAGCTCATAAACAAGATTTTCATCCACAGAGCTGCGTATTTTTTTCAACTCACCATGCAAATGCAACACATTGGTAGATCCGGCACGTTCATGCAAATCATCTACATTTTGAGTGATGATATGTACATCGTATTTCTCTTCAAGCCTGGCAAGAGCATAATGAGCAGCATTGGGCTCTACTTCATGAAGCTGCTTACGGCGCTGGTTATAAAAATCAATAACCATATCCATATTTCTGGCCCACGCTTCAGGTGTAGCAACATCCATAATATCATATTTATCCCATAAACCACCGCTATCACGAAAAGTGCTAATTCCACTTTCAGCACTTACACCGGCACCTGTCAGTACTACTATCTTCTTTTTTAACATATTATTATACTTTTTGTTTTGTAAATCAAACGTAAAAATAATTTACCAATTAACCTTTTATCTTATATAATAACCCATTTCTGCCCGGATATAATTTAAATATTGACTTTGTCGAGTTAGCAAACTCAATTCTTAATATCAAATGCTAATTTACAAAATTCATCTGGCATTTAACATTTTATTGCTTAAAAAATGAATCTATAAATATAATTGCAAAATATAGTTTATAGCTTAATTATATTGTTAAACAAACAGTGTTTTTCTGAATATTAAACCATAGCTAAACTCATTTTACGTGTTTTACTATATTTTTAAACTGGAATTGAAATAATTTTGTGAAATATTAAAATTGTTATTTTGATTTTTATGTATTAATAACAAAAAGAAGTTGATATCATCAGATGTATATGGAAAATTTTTATGTTATTGAATCAGAAGATAATCCCAGTATTTTTTGTGATGCTGAAAAAGGATTAATAGAAATGGAGGGGCGATCCTTGCCTGAGAATGTTGATACATTTTATAATCCTGTTATTGAATGGGTGAGAGAATATTTAAAAAATCCTATGCCTAAAACAACTGTTAGGTTTGGATTTGTTTATATCAACTCATCTTCATCAAAAAAAATACTTGAGATACTTATGTTATTAAAAAAATTATTACCTGATAATGATTTAAAAATTATTTGGAATTATTTGCCTGAGGACGAGGATATGTATGATGAAGGTATGGATTTTGCCAAAATGACACAACTGGATTTTGATTTTAAGATAACTTCTGAATAGATTAATTTTATGTTTAAAAAGGCACTAGTCATTTTTGTTTTATTGTTGGGTTTGCCCTCATGTATTGGCATAATGGTTATTTTGTCCAACGGCAATTTTCAGGGTAGTGATCCTGAGGTATGGAATCAGCATGCAACCGAAAGCTATAATCAGGGCAATTATGCTGAAGCTGCGAGATTTTATAACAAGAGAGCTTTTTATTTTTGGGAAAATAACAAATTGGATGAGGCGGCTGATAGTTTTATTTCATCTGTAAAGGCTAATGAGAAGATAGGTAATCAGAATGCTGTAATGCATATTTACAATAATCTGGGTCAAATATATTTTGACAAGGGTCTTTATGAAAGATCTGAAGATTATTTTTTACAGAATCTTGCTATTTCGCGTGAACAAGACCGCAGGCACAATATTGCCAGTGGGTTGATCAATATTGCTAATGTGAGAAACGAGCTGGGGGATTATGATGCTGCTATAGATGCTTTGCAGGAAGCTGAAGCTATTGCTAGGGAGGTGAATGATATGACTTTGCTTAGAAACAGTTATGCAATGTTGGCTCAGGCTCATGAAAGAATTGGTGAAGATAGTAAATCTAAGGGTTATTTTGACCTGTATTATGCTTTAGAAAGGAAATTGCAGGAAGAGCAAATGCAACGGTCGCAAAAGGAGGCTAAACAACGAATCAGCCATGCTGAAACCAAAGCAAAAAGAGCTGAAACCGAAAAGGAATTAACCAGGGAAGAATTGGGAGAAAGCGAAAAAACCTTACAAATAACCAGGCAAACACTCGATGAGGTTGAAGAGGTGTCGCGTGAGAGACAGTTACAAATCAATCTTCTTAATAAAGAAAAACAATTACAGGATGAGCAACTCAAAAGACAACAAGCCGTACGCAATGGCCTTATTATATTCGGTATATTACTTGCCATTGTAGCTGCCCTGATACTACATAATTATTTGCAAAAGAAAAAGGCCAACCGTTTGCTTTCAAAAAGCAATCAGGAAATTTCTGAACAAAACGATGAAATTGCGAAAAAGAATAAGGAGTTGCAAAAAACTTATTTTCAGATTAAAAAACAAAATAAAAACATCAGCGCATCAATAGCTTATGCTCAAAGAATACAGCAAGCGATGCTTTCAAATGATCAAAATCTGAAAAAACATCTGCCGGAAAGCTTTATTTATTATAAGCCACGTGATATTGTTAGCGGTGACTTTTATTGGTTTTCGGAAGTTGAATTGACAGATTTGAATAGCAGTAAAAAAACTGGAAAAGGTTTGGTTATTGCTTGTGTTGATTGCACCGGACATGGCGTACCGGGTGCTTTTATGTCAATGATTGGCATAAACCTTTTGGAAAATATTACATCAAAAGGTGTTGAGACTGCCGGAAAAATTCTTGAGGAGCTACACACCTCTATCAGGAAATCTCTCAGGCAACACAAAAATGACAACAGAGATGGTATGGAATTGTCAGTATGTGTTATAAGAGAAGAACAAAAAGTTCTGGAATATGCCGGAGCTAAATCACCACTTTTCTATATAAACAATGATGGTAGTCATTTTATAAAAGGAGATCCCGCTCCTATTGGCGGAATACAGCCGGAACCCAAACGGGAATTTACAAATCACAGGATAAATGTTATCAGCCCTACAACCTTTTATTTGTTTACTGATGGTTATGCAGATCAATTTGGCGGACCAAATGGCTATAAATTCTCGACCAGGAAACTTCGTAACCTTCTTATGGAAAACAGTATAGACAGACTTGATCAACAAAAAGATGTTCTTGATAAAAATTTCATATCCTGGAAAAATAAAAAACATAAACAATTGGATGATGTGCTTGTAATGGGGTTTACCATTTAAATTATATACTGTTTGATTGGCTTCAAATATTGAATTTTTTTGATGATGACTAATAGAAATAACTTAATCAACTATCAAAGTTTATACACATTAATATGGTGTATAGCAATGTTAGGTGCCGGTTTTCAAAACTATGCTCAAAAAATACCGGAATTTGAAAAATCCATTTTTATTGACTCTGCCGGAAACACATATGTTAATAAAAAAATGCCGGTTTATATATCTATTGTCACTGACTCGCAACCCGATACAAACCATACTATCCCATCACCTTCAGAGCATGCTAATCCTATGTATTTTGACAGTCATGGTAAGCAATATATGGTCCATCTGGACCCGGAAACCGGCAAAAAAACCAGGTATAAAATTTTTGCCGACGGCCAGCCACCCGAAAGTGAACTTAATTTGAAAAAAGGTTTGAAATTGCAATTTGAAGAAAGATTTTATTGCGAAGAATTAGTAATAATTGAAATTCATGCAAATGATAATAACTCGGGAGCAAAAAAATCATTCTATAGTATTGATGGCGAAGAATATATAAAATATAAAGACCCTGTAGTTGTTAAAAAAGAAGAAAAAATTGAAAAAATATCTTTTTTTTCAATTGATAATGTCGGTAATGTTGAAAAACCAAATATAGCTAATTTTATTTTTGACCTTGATAATGTTATAGATTTGGAAAATATATATTTTGCTCTCGATTCAGACCGGCTTAATGCTGATGCCCAGGAACAACTTGATGAACTGGCAAATTCTTTAAAAAATTTTCCTGAGATCAGCATAGAATTACGTTCCCATACTGATGTGCGTGGTTCATCGGATTATAATAAACTTTTGTCGGAAAGAAGAGCGCAATCTACAAAAAGATATCTGATGTCAAAAGGTATTTCAGCTGATCGTCTGGAAGCCAAAGGATTTGGAGACACAAAAATAATTAATCATTGCCTCGAAGGGGTTGAATGCACAGAAGAAGAACATCGTGAAAACCGTAGAACCGAGTTTCGCATTATTCCATTTGAAGAAAAATAAATATTTTATGAATTATAGATTTTTGAAGTATTATTTAGTTTTATTATTATTTATAATATTTTCAGCCGAAAAATTGTGTGCCCGGGATTCACTCAACTTTGAGAAAAAAATCATACGTGATAGTCTCAATAACCTGGTTATTAATGCTGAAAAATCTGTACACTTTCATATATCTGATAATCCTGAAGGTAAAAACGGTGTGATGTTACAACCCAAAAAAGCTAAAGATACATCTTTAGTTTTTCAAAGTTCCGGGAAACACAAACTTAAATACAAGAGCAGATCACTTAACAAAAATATACCTTTTTATTTCATTGTTGATGGCATCGCCCCAATAACTCAATGGCATACTGATTCAAGTATTTTTATTCGACAAGACACTATATATGGTGGAAAAGACTTTAGTTTTTTCCTTGAAAGTGATGATAAATATTCGGGTGTTAATAAAATTTATTATTCAATTAACGGGAAGAGTTATAAAATATTCGATAATCATATAAATCTAAAAAAAGAAGGGAGTTATGATATAAGGTTTTTTGCTGTTGATAATGTCGGAAATATTGAGCAACCACAAGATGTCAAAATTGTAATAGATTACACTGCTCCCGAATCACAATTAGAAATTATTGGCGACAGGCATGAGAACATTATTTCTCCCCGCTCGAAGATCAGCCTTGATGCCAATGATAAAACAGGGATAGAGAGCATATATTACTCTATTAATGATGAGCCACTAAGCGTGTATTCACAAGATATTTCAGTAAGCCATTTACCTGAAGGTTATCATAAAATTAGCTATTATGCAGAAGACAAGATAGGTAATGTGGAGGAGAAGCGATTTTTTAAATTTTTTGTAGATAAAACCCCGCCTATCATTATAGAAGAGATAATAGGCGACAGTTTTGTGGCAGGGGGAAAAGAGTACTCATCAGGAAGGTCACAATTACGAATTAATGCAGTTGACAATAAAGCCGGAGTTAAAGGGATTTATTACTCTATTAATGACAAGGAATACGAACTTTATGAGCGTCCGGTATTTCTGTCTGATTATTCGGGTGAAATAAACATAAAAACATATGCTGTTGATAAAGTAAATAATAAAAGTAAAAGTCGTGCATTTCTTGATGATGAGTCTTATATGCCTTATGTTGACCTTGATCCACCCAAAATAAGTTATGAAATTAAAGGGCCTTATATATATCTTAGAGACACACTTTTTATAAATGATTTATCAAAAATTCAGTTGAATGCGAAAGATTATAAATCCGGAGTTAACAGGATTAAATACAGAATTAATCAGGATTACCAACAACTTTTCGAAAAGCCGTTTTCTATAAACAAGCCGGGTTATAATGAAATCAGTTATATGGCTTTTGATAATGTTGAAAATTCAAATATGGACAATTTTGCCTTTTTTATTGATATGCAGGGGCCGGAAATATCCCACAAATTCAGTATACAGTCATACGATACTGTTTATAAAAATAAAGAAGTTTATAAAGTTTATCCAGCGCATGTTAAACTGTATCTTTCAGCTACTGATGAAAAAACCGGTGCAAAAAATATATTTTACACTATTAATGATAACAATGAACAAAGGTATTCTAAGCCCATAAAAGGTTTTGAAAAAGGAAAATTAAACAACGTAATTGTAAGAGCAACGGATATGCTAGGCAATGAATCTATAGAGGAAATATCTTTTTACCTGCCCGAATAACCACAAATTCATATCATTCATAATTATTAAATGCTTTATTTAAATATCAAAACTTGCTTGATGTTAAATAAAATCACATTAAATTTGCTCTTAAAATATACAGGGGATGTTTCTTAAACTTCTAAAACACTCATTCTTAGCCTACCGCAGGTCGCATTTTTTTGAAAAAAGCCTGTATGTAAAATTATTAATAGGGTTTGTTGTGTTTACCTTGCTGTTTTACATTTTAACGATAGGTATGGCCTTGCCGCGAATACTTTATGAAAATATACCTGAACAAAAACCCCATAATATAATTTTTAGTACATTGGTTTTTATAATGCTTGCCGATCTACTTACAAGGTCATTCGTGCAAAAGATACCATCAAAAAATATATTACCCTACTTTCACCTCCCTATATCAAAAAACCGGCTTGCAAATTTTTTCATTATAAAGGCATGGTTTAATATTTTCAATTTTTATCTTTTGGTCTTTTTTGTGCCCTTTTTCGGATTTACAATTTTACCTAATTATTCTCTTGATGCTTTTATATTTACAATTACCGGAATATTATTGTTATCAGGATTAAACCATTCATTAACAATTTTGCTCAAAAGTTCTCAGGCAAACAATTATTATCTTAAACTTATTTTGATTTTATTGATTATTTTATTTGCTTTAACCGGCTGGTTTTACAGCGAATATTTTTTCCGGGCTTCATTATGGCTTGGCAATAGTTTTATGGAAGGTAAAATCAGCACTTTTGTATTTTTTATTATTTTGATTATTTTTTTGCAAGCGAAGGCAAAATTAAATCTAAAGAAAGGCTTTTATTTTTTAATAGAATCAGGGCAGGGACAAAAAATACTGAAAAAAAACAAAAACACTTTTATTGAAAGAGTCTTTGACAAAGTGCCTGTTTACGGAAAATACTGGGATATAGAGTGGAAACTTATCAATCGTAACAAAAGGGCAAAAAATAATTTATATCAATGGCCGCTTATTTTTCCTGTATTGGTTTTTATTTTTTGGTGGTATTCAGAGGAAAATATAATACATATGCTTGCTTTATTGATATTATTTGTAGGGTCTTATGGCTTTTTTCACCTGCAGTACTTTTTGTCATGGGAAAGCAGGTTTTTTGATTTTTTGGCTTCAAGGAAGATTTGTTTTTATGAATTTTTCAGGGCAAAATTTTACTTTTATAGTCTGATGGCTTTTATACAGTGTTTGATTCTTTTGCCCATTATTATTTTTATAAATCCGTTATTTGTTCTTGTTTATTTGTCGATTATGTTATATACTACCGGAGTGGCTTTTTGTATAATGATGTATACAGGTGTTAATAATTCCACTCGTATTAACCCTGATGCGAAAGCTTTTTTTAATTTCGAGGGTATAAGCGGAAACCAGTTTTTGATGATATTGCTTGTTTTATTTTCAATAATACCTTTTATAATTATCGGGCATATAATTCCTCTGGAAAACGGAACATTTTGGACTTTATTGATTACTGGCATAATTTTTTGGGTTTTGCATCCTCTATGGATTAAAAAAATAACAAACAATTTCTATAAACGCAGACATATTAAACTGGAAACTTTCAGGCATAATTAAAAATTATGCGAAAATTTAAAATAAATTATTTAAAATTACAAGTTCCAATACACAGATAGGTGACCAGTATCGATTGACAAGTTGTGAGTGAATTAAATTAGACCCGTCACCAGTTATCCTTTGAACGGCAGCGAAATCCAGATTTTTCGGGAATACCTGTCACTAAAAACTAGATATTAGAACTTTAAATATATTTTATACAAATGGCTGTAACGGTAAAAAACCTTCAAAAATATTACGATAAGAACAAAGCACTTGATATTACTGAGTTAAATATCTCCGGGGGTGAACTTGTGGGCATAGTTGGTAACAACGGTGCCGGAAAAACTACTTTTTTACGCCTTGTTTTAGATTTACTTCAACCAACAAAAGGAGAAGTACTTATAGAGGGAGAAAATGTCAGTCAGGGCGAAAACTGGAAGTCATTTACCGGAAGTTATCTTGATGAAGGGTTTTTGATAGACTTCATGACACCTGAAGAATATTTTTATTTTTCAGGTGAGCTTTATGGATTGAATAAGTCTGATATAGATGAAAGGTTGAAATCTTATAAATCATTTTTGAGCAACGAAATATTAAATCAAAAAAAATATATCCGCCAGCTTTCTACCGGTAATAAACAGAAAACAGGTATTATTGCAGCGTTGATCGTTGAACCTAACTTGTTATTGTTGGATGAACCCTTTAATTTTCTTGATCCTACATCACAGATAAGGATTAGAAATAGATTGAAAGAAATAAATGTTAAGCAAAAAACAACTATGGTAATTTCAAGTCATAACCTTAATCATATTGGCAGCATATGTTCTCGTATTATACTTCTTGAAAAAGGATATATTATTAAAGATATTACCGATGTTGAAAACAAATTGCAGGAAATAGAAGATTATTTTTCGTTAAATGCTCAGTAAAATATTGACACAATTACTGTCATAATCAATAAGCTTTTATAATAATAAGAAAGAAAGGTTAAAACGATTTTAAATTTCCATTACTTTTGCTCATAGAAGTAATTATAAAATTCTTAATATAGGCTTAATTGGTAATTTTTGTTCTTAAAAACAAATGGCCAAAGATTGTAAGTTTTCCCTAAAAATATATTTTCCGGGGTTCTTATATTGGTTTTATTTAATTTTGAGCAAATTATTAACAGATTAAAAATATTTAAATTATGCGGTTTATATTTGCGGCTATTTGCTGCGTGGTATTGTTATCATGCGGTACGACCCAAAAAGTGTCTGATGATTTTGAAGATACTTTACCACCACAATGGGTACAAAGGTATCCTATAGATCCTCAATATTTTATAGGGATAGCTTCAGCTCCTATTACCCCGGGTTCTGCCGAGCATATTTCAAAAGCTCGCGACGCTGCACTTGCGGAGATAGCTGCATCAATAACAGTTCAGATAGTTAGCGAATCGGAAAGTCATATAAGAGAAGAAAACCAATTTTTCAGCCATACCTTTGAAGAAAGGATAAGCAGCTTTGCAAAGCAGGATTTGGAAGGTTATGAATTAGTTGATTCCTGGGAAGGAGATCATCATTACTGGGTTTATTATCGTCTTTGCAGAGATCTTTATCGTCGTCAAAAGGAAGAAAAAATTAATATTGCCACGCGTATAGCGACTGATTTGATTCATGATGCTGATAAAGAAAGGCAAAAAGGTAATCAGCGTCATGCCCTGTTTTATTATTTTCAGGCGTACAATAACATTGGTGATTTTATTGGTTATGGTTTAGAATCAACAATAAATGAACAAGAGGTATTTTTAGAAAATCATATTTGGGGTGAAATACAGAATATAACAGGTAATTTGAAAATTGAATTTATTCCTTCCAAGACAGTTGGGATGTTTTTAGGTGGTTTATTGAAGCCGGTTGAAATAAAGGTTAGATCAGATTACTTAACGGGTGATTCTTTCAAAGCTGTGCCAGGAATGCCCCTGGCAGTATACTTTTTACGTGGCAGTGGAGAGCTTTCCGAAAGTATTATTACAGGTGATGATGGAACTACAAACTTGTCATTAACAAAGATTAATTCGCCGCTTTCTTCTCAGGTCATTAAGGTTAAACCCGACCCGGAATCAATTGCGGGAAATATGGCTAAAGAGGAAGCTGTTGCGGAAATGATAAGCAACATTAGTTTGCCTGAGGCCAGACTTGAAATAGACCTTAGGCCTGTTACTGTGTGTCTTGATTATACTGAACGGGGAGAGTATAACGAAATCATAAAGAATTCCTCTCGAGGAACAATAACAAGCTCATTATCCCGTAAAGGGTTTGAATTTACAGATGATATTCATAGTTGTAATTATTTTCTCAAGCTTGATGCAAATCTGCGAAGAGGCACAGTAATACAAAATATTCACACGGCTTTTTGTGATGCGACCGTTTATTTTATTGATGAAGAAAATGTTGAATTGATGAGTTTTTCAGTAAGAAATATTTCCGGTGCTGATCTCAGTTTCATTAAAGCCAAACAAAAAGCTATAGAAAACTCTGTTGATAAACTGGTAAAACAAATTAAGGATGAATTATTCTGATTGGGTTGTTTTTATGTAAATATTAGTCTTTATTCATTTATACCTATTTGCTTTTCAAGTTCTTCTCTTTTTTGTTTTTCTTTTCTTGCTTTTATGATTGCTTGTTGATATCTGTTTCTTCCTGATCTAAGTTGCATGGCTTTTCTAAAGGCTTCAATAGCATTTTCGTACTGCCCGTCGTACATAATTACCAGGCCATAATTATAATAAGCTTTTGCCCTGGTTTTGTCATTGATTTCAGGCTTCATTGTGGCTTTTCTTAAAGTATTTATTGCGTGGTCCCAATCATCTATTTTTATTGATGTCAATGCAGCATCTAACTCCGGAAGATCACGATCACTTTCAAACCGTACAATTACTTCTTCCTCGTATGGAGCTACCATTCTCGCAAACTCAATTCCTATATCATCTACACATTCTCTGAACAATTTGTTTTCGTCAATCTCTGGTGCAGGTTCATCCTTACCATATCTCCGGGCTGTTTTATCGGCCTCAAAAGGCCTTGTTGCCAGTATTTTACCGGTTGTCACATCAACCAATCGGATATTAATTCTTAATGAATACTTGCCATTTCTTTGGTAGATATGGTATTTATTGCCATCCATATCTACTTTTTCGTCACTTTTTGTTGTTTGTTCAACATATTCGTTTTCGGTAATTCGTCCAAAAATAAGGACTGCAGACCCCATAAGTTTTCCAATTTCCAGGGCTGAACTTTCATCAACTAATCCTGACAGGCTAAGGCTATGTTCTTCCATCAAGCGATCTATATTTTGTCTGTCAACTATTTCAAAAGCTCCTGTTTCAAAAAGTCTGTGAGTTAAAGCTTCTTCAATATTTAATGAATAAAGGCTCCTGTTGCCTCTTTCACTTACAAAATCACCAATAGCGATGGTTTTATAATCACTGAGGTTTATTTCTGCAGGTCGATCAACCGTCAATACAACAGATGGCCCGCAAGAAAACATTATAAAAATAATTAAGGCTGCTACAGTTTTAATAAATAATTTCATATACCCTGGTTAAAAATAGGTTCTATATAATATAAGTAAGAGAAAACCAGCAAAAATTTTGGTCAATTATAACTTATACATATTTTTTCAATGCAGCTTTCAAATCTTCATCAATACCATCATGGCTAGGCCGTTTGGCATTATTATCAAAAATCAAACCTTTCCGGTCAATAATAAAATAAGAAGGAATGCCAGTCACGTTATAACTTTTTGCAACTTCATTGTCTCTTCCTTTTATATTAAGATGCACACCTTCTATTTCGCGTTGTTCCACTGTGTTTTTCCATGCTTCAGTATCTTCGTCAACTGATATGTAAACAAATACAAGATCTTCTTTATCTTCAAAACGTTCTTTTAGTTCTTTAGCATATGGTACTTCACGCATGCATGGTGGACACCAGCTTGCCCAAAAATCCAGGTATACCACCTTTCCCCTGAAATCTTCAAGAGAAACCTTATTGTTGTCAATATCCCTGAGTTCAAAGTTCGGCGCCGTATTGCCCGGTAATAACCTTTTCTCTAATTCATAAACATCTGTAAGTATATTCCTGTATCTTTTGTCTGGTTCAGTATTCAGAAAAGATTTGTATGCTTTTTTTGCAACATCAAAATCACCTAAGTCAAACTCACGCTTAATGTTTACTGTCTTAATATGCTCCAAAGTTTTACCGTCATAGATTTTTTCAGAGATAAATAAATTTTTTTCAACATGACTTTTATCTTCCGGAATTTTGTGGGGATTTTCCTTTTTGTAATATTCCAGGTATGATTCAAGAAATTTGCAATAGTTTGGCGATACTAAATTATTATCCGAAAAATTCAGATTATCTTCAGTAAAAGCATAGTAGTCAGCCGGCAATTCAGGCTCATCTTCCATATTATTTACTACTTGATGGTATTCGGGGTAATTTAGAAGGTAGTCGTAATAACCAAATTTAATATCTGTTTCAAATAAATGTTTGAAATTATCGCTGAAGTTTTTCTCTTTTGATAAATCATTGAAAAATTGTTGTTTGGTATCTAACATCTTATTTGCAAAATCCAAAAACTTTTCCGGCTTTAAATTCCGCATTTTATCATAAACCTCTTGTTCGCCGTATTTTTCTTTTATTTGGTTTTTGTATTTGTGAAAGAATGTGTTATTATCAGCATTATCACCCGAAAAAGAAATGGTGTTGGTGATATCATTTTTGTCCAGGGTAATGTGAAGCTTGTCATGAGGTTCAATAAAAATGCTGACCTTCTGTTGGTCTTCAAAAAATATTTGCGCATTAACAATAGACTCAATAGCTAATTCTACAGCAAATTTGTTATTTTCATCGAGTGTTACTTCATGTTTTTCCTGTTCAAAAGTAATAAAGTCTTTGGCATAAGCAATTTCAAATATGTCATTATCAGGATTCTCAATTTTGCCAGTTATAAGTGCTTTTTTCTCTTCTTCTTTTGAAGTACAAGCAAATATTGTAGCCAAAACAAGTAGAATTACAAATAATTTTTTCATAGTTTTAATTTGTTAATTTAAAATTTATTTACAGGATAATATCATTACCATCCCAATATTTTCAATGGCGTGGTATTAAATGTCATGCTAAGCGAAATATCTTGTAATTCTCGCTCGACATTATCGGGATGATATGTTTTTTTAACGCTCAAAATAGTGACATATTGATTTATCTAAGCACAAAACTATAAAAATTTGAATCATTTTTTTGAAATAAAATAATTATTATTTTTTGTTATAGATTAAAACTTCAAATTATATCTTTGCGGCGGAAAATAAATCTATATTACATAAAATGGATTTGAGCGGATTTTTGTTTGCAATTATTATTTTTTGTAGCGATGAGTTATAAATAGCAAAGAGGTGTGATAATATTAATTGAAGGCATAATTTTTTTGGATTTGTTGAATTTATGTTACTAGTTTTCAATAATTTATTTTTGATTAAGCCGGCAAAAAACAGAATTACATGAAGCATGATGCAAAGCCTGGAGTAAAGGAATGGATGGTTTTATTTGGCTTGATGATAGTGTGGGGCAGTTCATTTATTTTGATCAAGCAAGGGCTCTTAGTATTTGATAATTTGCAGGTTGGGGCATTGCGTGTTTCAATATCTTTTTTAGCATTACTTCCTTTTGCAATAGTTCGATTGAAAAAATTAAACATCAAGAATTTTTGGCTATTTATAATTGCCGGTGTTTTGGGTAACGGATTTCCTGCCTTTTTATTTGCCAAAGCTCAAACCGGTTTAGATAGTTATATGGCCGGTATTTTAAATTCGTTGACTCCTCTTTTTACATTGATTATAGGGGTTTTGTTATTTAAACGCCGGACACGTTTAGTGAATATTTCAGGTGTTTTTGTCGGTCTTATTGGGGCTGTTGGATTATTATCGGTGGCGGGTGAAGGTAGTTTTACTATAAATTTTCAGCATGCCGTATTTGTTGTGTTGGCAACCATCTGTTATGCCTTGCAAATGAATTTTATAAAAACTTTTCTTACTGATTACGACCCTGTTACTATCGCATCATTAGCGTTTGTTTTTATAGGTATACCTTCAATGGTTTTTTTATTTACTGGTACAGATTTTTTATACCGTATAGAAAATGTTCCGGGTAGTTTGGAAAGTCTTTTTTACATTGCACTTTTGGGCGTTTTTGGTACAGCTATTGCCATTATGGCAAACTTTTGGTTAATAAAAAGGAGCTCGGCTTTATTTGCTTCAAGTGTTACTTATCTGATGCCGATCGTTTCTATTGGTTGGGGTATTCTTGACGGGGAAGCTTTTTTTATAACCTATATGGTCTGGATTGCAACCATACTTGCCGGAGTTTATATGGCTAACAAACCACCCTACGCCAATAATAAATTTAAGTCAGCAACAGGTTTTTTTATTAGGAATAATTCAAAATAAGTAGTGAAACCTAATTCAAATTTATTTTTAGCCTGCATGAAGATTTCTAAATCTTTTAATACAAAAATCAAATCTTTAACACTATTAATTTTTTTAAGGTTTTATTTTAAAAAAATTGTTAGATGCCATTTATAGCTATGACAATAATAAAATCGTTATTTTTTTCTACTTTTGAAAAAATTCAGAATCTGATGAAACCCATAGGTTTGGCTGCCATAATTACAATATTGTTTTGCTGTTATTCACATGCTCAAAGCACATATCTTAGTGAATCAGCCTTACTTGACCATGAGTTTGTCGAACGTTTGGAAATAAAATCGGGTTCTTTTTCCGAACAGGTTTTCACATCTTTGAAACCTTTTTCGCGCAAAAAAACGGTTAGATATCTTGAATATGCTGATACGTCTATTTCAGGGCTTAGCATAACAGATAGAAATATAATTGAGCGGTTTCTTGCGAATAACCCTGAATGGGCTACTTATGATCAGGCTGAAATATCGGAGGAGGGTTCGGGAGTTTTCTTTAAGTATCCGGGTGATTTTTTTCGATATGAGGAGGATGGTTTTTTTATGTCATTAAACCCCGTTTTAAATTTAAGTTGCTTATTTGAAAACGATAGGGGGGAATGGTCGTATCTTAACCGCCGGGGTGTCGAGGTAAGAGGTTTGATCAATGAGCGGTTAGGCTTTTATTCATTTATTGCCGATAATCAAGCTCGTTATCCTTTTTATGTTAATGAAAAAATATCCCTGCAAGACGGGGCTATTCCGGGTGAAGGATGGCATAAACCTTATGGTGATGATGGCTATGATTTTTTCTCGGTTAAAGGATATATATCTTTCAGATTATTGCCTAATGTTGATTTGCAGTTTGGGCAGGATAAAAATTTTATAGGCAATGGTATGCGTTCGTTGTTTTTGTCAAATTATTCTAATAATTATTTGTTTTTAAAATTAAATACACAGTTTGATCGCTTCCATTATCAGAATATTTTTTCCGAGCTTGTTGATTATCCTATACAAACTTCCGGTGGAAGGCGTTTTGACAGGAAATTCAGCACAACACATTATTTAACTGCAAGGATTACCGATAATTTTCGTTTAGGGGTTTTTGAAAACGTTACTTTTGGCAGGGCTGATAGTATTAATCAGAGGGGGTTTGAGCCACATTATTTGAATCCAATTATTTTTTACCGTGCCGTTGAGCATCATATTGGTGATCCTGACAAAGTAGCTGTTGGCCTTGATTGGCAGTGGCTTATAGCGTCAAGGCTTTCTTTTTACGGGCAAGTATATATTGACGATTTCAATATTAAAGATATACGGAAAGATCTTGATTCATTATTGGTGAGAACAGGCTTTAGAAGCCAACGAAAGTATAGTGAATTTGCGTCATTTAGAAACAAATTCGGTTTGCAGTCGGGAATAAAATGGGTTGATTTTATAGGAATAACTAACCTTGATTTTCAAATAGAATCTAACCTTGTCAGACCATATACATACTCTCATTTTGACACATATGGTTCAGGACTTCGCCCGGCTGCCAGTTATACTCACTACAGCCAGGCACTGGCTCATCCGCTGGGCGCAAACTTTTCAGAACAGGCTGCCCGTTTGGCATATAGATATCGCCCTGATTTTACTTTTTCAATGCAAGGCTTTAATTACAAACAAGGCAAAGATAAAGATGAAGTCAACTATGGTGCCAATATACTAAAGGATTATTCAACTCGCCCGGATGACTATGGAATGTATTTTTTACAGGGAGATAAAGTTGATGTGACATTGCTGGATTTTATGATTAGCTGGGAATGGAAACCAAATATGTTTATTGATGCATCAGCAATGTTCAGAAACGAAAATCAACAAAGTAAAGATTACGCTATTTCGGAGTTGTTTTTTTCGTTGACTCTCAGATGGAACGATTTTCCCATTAAGCACAACTTCTAAACCTGCTACAAAAAATAATTCCTTTACTGCTGTTTAAATAATGAAGCCTTTTGAAATACCCATATTTATTGTCATAAATAATTCTGTATTTTACAGCAAATTAAAACTTTTTTCTGTGTGCGTAAAATTGTGGTTTTCGGCCGGTTTTCGATTTTGCGGGATAAAAAAAAGATTCCATAATTATTTATTGAATTTAAAATGGTTAATTAGAGGCCATCATTTTTATTAAATTTACTATTTCAAACAGAATATGATTATCTATGGCTGGAATTTATGTTCATATACCTTTTTGCCGGCAAGCTTGTTATTATTGCAATTTTCATTTTAGTACATCTTTAAAAAATAGAGATAATTTTTTAAGGTGTTTACTTAAGGAGATATCTCTTCAAAAAGATTTTCTTGCCCCGTTTACCAAAAAAACCAAAGATAATAAGCTTTTGATTGACACACTCTATTTTGGCGGTGGTACACCAAGCATGCTAAAAATTTCGGAACTGATAAAAATAATCAAACATTTAAACCGGTATTTTGAACTAAAACCGGGAGCTGAGGTTACTCTTGAAGCAAATCCCGACGATTTGACCCTGGAAAAACTAATGGCTATAAAAAAGACAATTATTAACAGGTTAAGTATTGGCATTCAGTCTTTTCAATATCCTGACCTGAAGTATCTTAATCGTCTTCATTCACCTGCACAAGCTATACAATCAATAGAAAATTCTTATAAAGCCGGATTGGAAAATATTTCAGTGGATTTGATCTATGGTATTCCTTCTCTTGATAATGAAAAATGGCGCGAGAACTTATTGACTGTTGCAAATCTTGAAGTGCCTCATTTATCAGTTTATTGTCTTACAGTAGAACCAAAAACAGCATTGAGCGTTTTTATAAACAGGGGCCAGGCAGATGATGTAAATGAAAATTTTATTAGTGAACAGTTTTCTATGATGACTGATATTTTGCAAAACTATGGTTACGATCATTATGAGATATCTAATTTCGGGAAACCGGGTTACTTTTCAGCGCATAACTTAAGTTACTGGCAGGGGAAACCATATTTAGGAGCAGGGCCATCTGCACATAGTTTTAATTTTAAATACAGGCAATGGAATATTAATAATACAGCTAAGTACATTGAACAGGTTGAAAAAGGAATTATTCCATGCGAAAAAGAGGTTATCACCAAGCAAAAAGGCTTTAATGAGTATATCATGACATCCTTAAGAACAAAATGGGGGTGCAACAAAAATGAAATCCTAATGCAATATGGGCATGAATATTTATTGCATTTTGAAGAGCAATCATTATTATTACTTCAAAATGGTTTGTTAATTGAAAAAGGTGATGATGTTATGATATCGGGCTACGGCAAATTATTTGCCGATAAAATTGCATCAGAACTTTTTGTCTTATAATGCATTATATGCTGAGTATATTTCACATTAAGTTCAATAAATATCTCTATAAAGCCTATATTTACAGTGATATCAGAAAGCAATTACTTTTCCGGAATGAATTTTTTCTCCAACAAGCCTATAAATATAAACTCCTTCAAGTGATTGGCTTTTTGGAAAAAATTGCTTATTTTGATTTTTGTGAACCGGATAATCAATTAATAGCTGACCGGAAATATCATATATAAGCAGCTTTTCGAAATCATAAGAATCATCATTCAAAACAAGGATGAATCCTTGTTTTTTGCTATTGTAGAAAAAGTCAAAACTATCTTTGTATTCAGGGAAAAGTGCTGTTAAATCTTCTATCTCAATTTTCACTTCATATTTTTCGCTTTCTTTATATTCATTATAGACTGAAACAGGCACAAAAATTTCACCTGTATATCCTTCGTGAGGATGAATAGTTTGATTGTCAAAATCGTAATTATTACCTTCATAAATTGTCATATCAAAATCTTCGGGATAATCAAACAGCTGATCTTCTACGTGCAAATAATCCATTTCCAAAATAAAGGGAGTGTTCATATTAAACTTAAGCTCTTCCTGACTGACGATAACCGGTTTAGGTATTTCTTTGCAAATTACTTTCAGACTGCCTTTTATTACTGAATTTTCTTCCATTTCGACCATTATCAAGGGGTTTTCTTTGCCGGACCATGTCAGGTCATCAATAGTAATATAAAGGACTCCGTCATCTTCATCAATAATCAAATTTTCATTATCGAACCAGGATATTTTGTGGTCATCTTCAATTGTTTTTTCAGTATATTCTTGCAGGTCGACTGTAAGGGTTTCATGCTGGTAGAAGCTTATTTCTTCGGGAAAATCAAACTCAGCTATATAGGGCATATCAATGGTGAAAACCGAAAATTCATCAAAATAGAATCCTTCTTCAGTTGAAGGAGGAGGAGGCCACCATCCGGTATGGTCACTAATCAATTGGAAACGTAACATAATCTCTTTTCCTATGAAATCGGTCAAATCAATTACTTCTCGAACCCATTCATCCTGAAATCCTTCATAGGATGGTTCATTTCTGTTGAGGTTTGCTGATCCTCTTTGTGTATAATTTCCTTCCAGTGCTGTCCATGTTTGGCCATCATCTTCGGAAACCATAAATTGCACATAAGCATAATTTTGAACAATGTGCCATCTGGCATAAAATTCAGCCATGGCAATATCAGATTCATGGGTGAGGTCTATTGTTTGTTTTGTAGTTATTGTAGTTTGGCCACTGGCGGGATAATTTGCTTCCGGGCTATCGGCAATACTTGACGGGGGTTCAAAATATACGCTATTAGTTATGCCCCAATCATTGCTGTTCCAGTTGCTCATGTCTTCGCACGGGTCATAAAACACAATTTCAGGCTCTCCAAAATATTTAACAATGGTGTCTGTCCATGAAAAATCTCCATTATCCAGGTGTGCTATAAATTTTATTTTTTCACCTTTGATAGTTGAAGGGTGTAATTTAAAATCAACAGATCCTTCGCTTTTTTCTAATACATCCATATCTGTGAAGCTTGCTGCTTCGCCTGTTTCTATGATGTTATCGCTTAAAGGTTCCAAAAAAACTTCAAATGAAGCAGGTGAGCCTTGGCCGAAGTTTTGAATGTTAAAATCAAAGGAGGCTTCATGTTCTTTAACATGTAAGTCGCAAGTTTGATTCATTTCAGCATAAGCCAATGCAAGTCTTGCCAGGTAGGTGTTCATTCCAACATGCCCGGCACATATTTCTTCTATACGATGTATTGCCGGCCAAAAACCGTCGCTCGGGCTGCCGGCTTCAGGAGTAAATGCAAATGTTTTATCCTTGGTTTCCTGCTCTCCGTAAAACCAATCATCCGATCCTCCATTGCAAAAATAGCCCAAAGTTTCATATGCAGTACCGTATGTGTAGTTGTTTTCCCTTGTCATTAACTTTGCATAATTAATAAATTTTAGCGAATCAGGGGTGAGCAGATCTTCATAACCCCAGGGATAAATAAGAAGGTCACTAAAGGTATGATTATTCAGGGCAAGTTTGAAATTCAATTCTTCGGCAAAAATTTTTTGAAGTTTTGTTTCTGGTTCGGAAAAAGGGCCTGTGCCCCTATAAGTTTCTGCCGAGGGATCACCTGATGATCCCTGGTTATCATATCCCCACTTGTATCCATAATTGCGGTTAATATCTATACCCGGCGGTGTATAACCATGTTGGCGCATATTTTTACGGTGCATACCTCCACCGTTAGGATTTGTCGTTTCATTGTATATATATCCATCAGGATTGATACATGGCACAAAATACATCTCCAGGTTATCTACCAGGTATTGTGTTTCTGGATCTGAATCGTAATTCTCAAGCAGATACCACATTTGAAATAACATCTGCTGCATCGAAGCAGGTTCACGTGCATGCATCAAGGCTGTGTATAGTACACGGGGTTTATCCTGCAAATTTTCAGGATCATTGGATATACGTACCCAGTAAACCGGCCTGTCTTCTATTGAATTAAGAGTATCGCTTATGGGCTCACGTTCCGATATTAAATGCGGAAATTTATCTGCCATCTCATCAAGTTCATCAAGAATTTCAGAATAAGTGTGAAACCCGCCCATAGAACCAAGGCTGAAATTTTCAGGTGTTTCATATTCACGATCATCATGCTCACGTTCATACCAACTATCCATGATTGAATCTGCATCCAGTTTTTCATTGCGCTGCTGGTAATAACGCGTCATATCTTCTATTAATATTTCATAGTCAAACCCCGCTTCTTTTATCCTGCTTATCTCTTTTTCCGAAAATTCGCCAATTATGTAAACCCCGGGAATATACTTGCCTGATTCAAGTGCCAACCCAAGGGAAGCGAGATCCTTTATATCCGACTCCCTCTCTAAGGATATCTTTATACGGTGATGAATTATCCTGTCATTGTCAGCAGATATTGCTTTTTGACAAAAAATAAGTATAAATGTTAATAAAAAAAAGTAATAGCGGTGCATAAAACAATAAGATTTTATTTATAATAAGACTTTTTAAATACAGCTGAATATTTGTTTAATTCATATCAGATTAAAATTGATAAAAGCAAAAAAAAAACGGCTGATTAATTTTTGCGTGATTTTGCTTTAATTTTATACTGATTTTATTTAGCTAAGATAACGGTTTTTTCAATATATAACTACCTTAATTTTTTGTTTTAAAAAACCGTCAGGATTCATTAAAAGGAATATCAGGTATTAAAAACTTCTATGAGGCATGTATCAAAACTATTATGATTAATGTTGATTGTTTAAAAATTTTTAAAATTTTGTAAATTTGTAATTCATGATACTTGTTTAAAAAAGCGAACTGTTTAGAATCAGTTTTAGCAATTATTAATTTTAAATTTCACATTATGCAAAAAAATGTTTTACTGTTTTTAGGCGTTTTATTGTTATTTTTATTTTCAAATAATATTTCATCTCAGTATTTTGAGGAGGTTGAAAAAACACAACCTTTGTCGTTTTCTGCTACTACTCTTATGCCAGATAATCCAGAATTGCCTTCTAAAGATAGTTTGCAGGAGGTTTCATCGGTGAAGGATTTTAAAACTTTGAGGAATAATCCGGATTATAGCTGGCAACTTCCTTTGGTTACCGGAAACCGGCTTACCGGAATTGTTCATGTTACTGATGATATTGTTTTTGCTTGTGGTGGTCACGGTACTATTTTGAAATCCGATAATGGTGGTGAGGATTGGGAGAAAAAAGAAAGTCCTTTCCCACATAATATTATTGATATTGATGCATCGGATAGCGAAAAAGTAGTAATATCCGGGGCAAGTGGTATGGCAGCAATAACTCATGATTTAGGGCAAAACTGGACTATAATAGAAACTCCGTCGGACGAGGCTATTCGCAATATCAGATTTTTTGATGAAAACACGCTGATTGCTGTTGGAAACAATAAAACTGGTTTTATATCGACTAATCTGGGGGAGACCTGGCAGGATATTGACATTCCTGATGAGATTATTTTTAATCCAAATGAGAAAACCACATGGGCATATCGTGGACTTGGAATAGCCGATAATGCTATTATTGTTGGCGTTGATGGAACGGGAATGCCAATTCAGACTCTTCGATCTACAGATTTTGGGGTTACCTGGGAACAAAATACAGCTGGTGGAATCAATGTTCCTTCTGGCACTACAGGGGCTGGTGTCACAGATTTTTCTTTTTGTGATGAAGGGATCAATGGTTATGGTTCATACCGCAGGTCACTAACTGGTGGAATTATTAAAACTCAAGATGGAGGCAATACATGGGAAAAGCTTGATATTAATGGTTTTACACCACTTCCTGATCCTGAAAATCCTTATGTTTCCCAGGCAGTTCAAGTTAGAAACGCTATCACCACAAATAGTGATTGTTCAATAATAATTACTTCAGGTTTGTTTGGACAGGTTTTAGCTTCCACTGACAGTGGACAGTCATGGTTTGAGATTTATGGGGGAGTACGCCAGGGGTATCGGGATTTCGCCGGTGTTAATTTTGCCGGAGTAAGTATTTCTGATGATGAAAATTGGCTGGTAGCCGGTTCACGTGGAATAATTGCAGGAGCAGATAATTATAATGCAGGCGAAGCAATATTAAGAAATGGTGAAGAGCATGTTCATGTATTCAGGAATATTGAGTTTATTGATGACGACAATGGAATTGCAGTAGGATTCAGGATTGCTCAAAAATACATTAATGAACAGGGAGATATTGAAGAACTTGCCATAGGCTTATATTATACAACAGATGATGGTGGACAAACCTGGACGCCTTTTGAAGGACCTGAAAACACTGATTACCGATGGCATTCAATAGATCAGGATGATAATGGCCGGCTTTATTTGGCAGGTTTGGATCTTACAGATGGTGTAAATATAAATGGTATTATTAAAGTTAGTGATGATGGTGGCTTGACCTGGGAAACGGCCGGTAATACAAGCCAGGAAATAGGAGCAATGATTATCTGGGATGAAGCTCATGGATACGCAATTACTTTTGGAAATCAGTTTTTATTTATTAATGAAGAGGGTGATTGGGAAGCTTCAGTTATGTCAACACCTGTTTCTACCGACAATCCATTATATTCTATCGATGTGCTGGGACCAGACATTGTTTTTGTCGGGGGTGGTTCAATATTTGCTGGTGGATCACCTTATATTTTCAGAACCCTTAATGGGGGACAAGAATGGGATCAGGTTTTTACCCATAGCAATGCCGGAAGAATTAGTGGCATCCATTTTATGGACGGTGAGTTTGGATTAGCCGGTGGTGTATGGGGACCTTTTGGTAACAGAGATAACATTCTTGTGACAGAAGATTATGGGAATACATGGGAGCCTGTTAATATTAATTTTGTCGGTGTGAACAGTGCCGAAATGATAAGGTTCAATATAGCCCGGAAAGATCACATAATTGCTTATGGTGCTAATGGTCATGTAGTTGAAAGTATTGATGGTGAAGAGATTGAATTTTTCGGACTTGACTTCAATTTTTCAGACGTTTCATTTCATGATAATTCTTATTTCAACCCTAATAAAGGATTTATCGTTGCAGAACATGGAGCAATATTTAAGTATGACAAAATTGATCCGGTTAATTCAGTTCCTGAAAGATTTTCCAATCTTTTCCCTGAAATGGAAGAGGAAATAGAAATTACAATTGAAGGTGTGGAGTTTTCCTGGACTCCATCTCATGATCATGATGGAGGTTCAATTTCATATGAGCTTATTCTGGAAACAATAGAGGGTGACCCTGAGATCTATAATTTTCATACCACGGAAACTACTTTCATATTAGATCTTCATTCAGCAGGTGATATGCAGGATGGTTTATATCAATGGAGGGTTATTGCTACTGACAGCGAGGGCTTATCAGCAACTACATATCCTTTTTATGTAGAAATTAAAATTGGTGAAATGCCCGATACCTATACTGTTAATTTTAATGTTAAAGATGAGAAGGAAGAACCTATTGAAAATGCGGTAATAACATTCGACGACGTTACTAACGATCCGGGTGATTATGTATTTGAGGATATTTTTGAAGGAATTTATGATTATAAGGTCGAGAAAAAAGGCTATATTACAGTGGAAGATCAGGTTACCGTTGATGAAGATTTAACAGTAGATGTTACAATGTATATTGATGACCTTTTCGTCAATGATCCATTTGTTTCTACTCTCACTATATTTCCCAATCCTGCGAGTACTGTGTTGAATATACAATCAAATGAACTGATAAATAATATAAAGATTGTGGATGTGGCCGGCCAGGTTATTTACAGCACTACGGTAAATGATAACCTTCATAAAGTTAAGGTTTCGGGTTTCCAAACCGGCATCTATTTTATTAGAGCTACTACTTCAGTAGGTTCCGTTACAAAAAGGGTACAGGTAAACAGGTAATATCTTTTTGATTGCCAAACACAAAAAAAAAGGGCTGTTTAGGAAAAGGCAGCCTTTTTTTGTTAAGCATACATTAATATCAGTAGATTGGAAGGTTTGAATTTATTTTTGTCTTTTTTTAAATATTCTTAATTTGTTGTGATTCTGGTATTTTATGATTTTAAGTTTTGCAAAAAAACTCCAATTTGCTATAAAACAGCAAGTATATATAAAACTTGTTTTATATTTGCAAAAACTTCAAGTATAATGATTAATAAATTAAGTGAACACGAACAAATTCGTCGCCAAGCGTTAGATGAGCTGAGGAAGCTAAATATTGACCCTTACCCGTCAGAAACTTACCAGGTCAATGTTACAACCGAAGAAATTCAAACTAATTTTTCGAACGACAGGGATCATTACCGGGATGTTTGTATTGCCGGCCGGTTAATGAATAAAAGGATAATGGGTAGTGCATCTTTTGCTGAATTACAGGATTATAAGGGGCGTATTCAATTATATTTTAATCGTGATGAGATTTGCCCTGATGATGATAAGTCAATGTATAATGTTGTTTTTAAAAAATTGTTGGATATTGGTGATATAATTGGTGTAAGAGGCCACGTTTTTATTACCAAGATGGGTGAAATTACGGTACATGTAAAAGAATACAAATTGCTTTGTAAATCCTTACGTCCTCTACCTGTTGTAAAAGAAAAAGATGGTAAAACATATGATGCTTTTACCGATCCCGAACAACGCTATCGTCAAAGATATGTTGATCTGATAGTAAATCCTCAAATCAGGGATGTTTTTGAAAAACGTGCTGCTATGATTAGTAGTATCAGGAATTACCTTGAAGAGCTTGGATATCTTGAGGTAGAAACACCTGTACTGCAGCCTGTTTATGGGGGGGCAGCTGCTAAGCCTTTCACTACCTATCATAATAAGTTAGATACTACTCTTTATCTTCGTATTGCCAATGAGTTATACCTAAAACGATTGATTGTAGGGGGGTACGATGGCGTATTTGAATTTGCCAAAGATTTCAGGAATGAGGGCATGAGTCGTTTTCACAATCCAGAGTTTACTCAAATGGAAATGTATGTGGCTTATAAAGACTACTATTGGATGATGGATGTTTTTGAAAAAATGATTGAAAAAGTAGCTTTGGATCTTTATGGAAGTACTGCTATTAAGGTTGGAAATAACACCATTGATTTTAAAAGACCATGGAGGCGTTTTTCTATGTACGAGATAATTAAACATTACATAGGTTGTGATATTTCTGAAATGGATGAATCTCAGTTAAGAAAATTAGCTGTTGATTTGGGCATTGAAATTGATCAATCAGCCGGCAGGGGTAAAATTATTGATGAGATATTCGGAGAGAAATGTGAACCCAATCTTATTCAACCTACAATAATTACCGATTACCCTATAGAAATGTCGCCCCTGGCCAAGAAACACCGTTCAAAGCCCGGCCTGGTCGAAAGATTTGAAGTTATTTGTAATGGTAAAGAAATATGTAACGCTTTTTCGGAGCTTAATGATCCTGTTGATCAGCGTGAACGATTTAAAGAGCAACTGGAACTTGGCAAAAGAGGTGATCAGGAAGCTATGGTACTGGATGAAGATTTTTTGAAGGCAATAGAATTTGGCATGCCTCCAACTGCAGGGTTAGGAGTTGGAATAGACAGGCTTGCTATGATAATGACCAATAGCAACTCAATACAAGATGTAATATTTTTTCCGCAAATGCGGCCTGAAAAAGATAGTAAAGATAAACACCAAATTAGTGAAACGTTTAGTAAAGCCGGGATACCCGAACATTGGGCCGAATTGCTAAGTAAAGCCGGATACTTGACAGCCGAAGAGTTGAAAAATGAAAACCCGAATAAAATTTTTAATACCTTATGTAAGCTCAGAAAAAAAATGAAGATGGATATACCACCTCCAAAACCAGAAGAAATTAATAATTGGATATCGAATATCAGCAATTAAGCAATTGATTTTTTCCAAAAAATCAATATTTTTGACTATAAATTAAACTAATAAACCAACAAAATTTTTTATATGCACGTTTTAGGTTCAATTATTAAAAGAGCGGTGAAATTGCGTGGTAATATGCCGGCTATTTTTAAAATAAAGGATCCTTATGCTATACAAACCAGAGAATTAAAGAAGCTTTTAAAGAAGGCTGCTTATACATCTTTTGGAGAGGAATATAGATTTGATGAAATATTGAAAAGCCCTGATTTTGTTAAAGAGTTTCAGCAACGAATACCCATTCATGATTATAACAATATTTTTAAAAACTGGTGGTATCGGATGCTCAATGGTGAACCTTATGTTTGCTGGCCGGGCAAAGTGAAATATTTTGCTCTTAGCTCGGGAACATCTGAAGCATCAAGTAAACAAATACCAATAACAGCTGATATGCTGCGAGCTATAAAAAAAACCTCCATCAGGCAAATCTTTTCTCTTGCCCGTTATGATTTTTCGCGCGATTTTTATGAAAAAGGCATATTGATGCTTGGAGGCAGTACCCATCTTAATTTTAACGGAACATATTTTGAAGGTGATTTATCGGGTATTACAGCCAAAAATCTACCTTTTTGGTTTCAACATTTTTATAAACCCGGAAAAAGAATTGCCAAAGAGCGTGATTGGCCTACAAAACTTGATGAAATAGTAAAAAAAGCCCCGTCGTGGGATATTGGTGTAATATGTGGTGTGCCTGCCTGGTGGCAAATACTTATTGAAAAAATTATAGATTATTATAAGGTTGACAATATTCACCAAATATGGCCTAATCTTAGCATATTTGTTCATGGAGGGGTGTCATTTGGGCCATATGAAAAAGGTTTTGAAAAACTTCTTGGAAAGCCTTTAACATATATAGAAACATATCTGGCTTCTGAGGGTTTTATTGCTTTTCAAAGCCGGCCAAACACCAATAGTATGCAATTGGTCCTCAACAATGGTATTTTTATGGAGTTTGTGCCGTTTAATGAACGTAATTTTGACTCCGAGGGGAATATTAAACCCGATGCAGAAGCCCTTACAATTAAGGATGTAGAAGAAGGGGTTGACTATGCTTTATTACTAAGTACATGTGCAGGTGCATGGAGATATATAATTGAAGACATGGTAAAATTTACTTCGCTTGAGTTAAGCGAAATTGTTATTACGGGGCGAACTAAACATTTTCTTAATCTTTGTGGAGAACATTTGTCGCAGGAAAATATGAATATGGCTATCAAACGGGTAGAAGATCAATTGAATATAGAAGTAAGAGAGTTTACCGTGGCAGGAATTAAACATAATTCTATGTTTGCGCATAAATGGTATATTGGCACTGATAATGAAGTTGATATTGATGAGTTAAGAAAAAAAATTGATGAGAACCTGAAAATTCTTAATGATGATTATCGTGTGGAAAGAATAGCTGCTATAAAAGATGTTTTTGTGGAAGTTCATTCTTCAAATACATTTTATGATTATATGAAAGCATTAGGTAAAGAAGGTGGACAAAATAAATTTCCCCGGGTGTTGAAGAATCAACAATTAGATGAATGGGAAGAGTTTTTGAGAAATTATTATAAATGATTATAGCAGTTTAAGATTCTTGATTTTGTTGTTATGATTACCGATTATTTTTGAAATATTATTAACAGCTTGCAAGTTATTTAAAAACAAGCTTTTATAATTACTTATTATTTTCATTTAGTGGTTAATTCAAACTTATTAAGCTTTTATAAAAGTTAAATTTAATACACATAAAGAATGTCAGAACAGAAAGTAAGAGTTCGTTTTGCTCCTAGCCCGACGGGGCCTCTTCATATTGGGGGTGTTAGAACTGCATTGTATAATTATCTTTTTGCCAGGAAGCATAATGGTGATTTTATACTTCGTATTGAGGATACCGATAAGAATAGGTATATTGAGGGTGCTGAATCCTATATTTTGGAATCATTAAAATGGTCTGGTATTTATTGGGATGAGGGGCCCGAGAAGGGTGGTTTATATGCACCATACCGGCAATCGGAGAGAAAAGATATTTATAAAAAGCATGTTTCATATCTCTTGGATAAGGGCCATGCATACTATGCTTTTGATACTCCCGAAGAGATTGAAAACATGAGAAAGAAAATTGAAAGGGAAAATAAGGGTAATGCACAATATGACTCAATTACCAGGAAATTTATGTGTAATTCACTTACTCTTTCCGAAGAGGAGACAAGAAAACGCCTGGAATCAGGGCAAGAATACGTTGTACGCACTCTTGTTCCCGAAAATGAAGAATTGAAATTGACAGATATAATCAGGGGAAAGTTGAGGGTAAATACTTCTACTCTTGATGATAAAATTTTGATGAAGGCCGACGGCCTTCCAACCTACCATTTGGCAAATGTAGTAGATGATTACCTCATGAAAATAAGCCATGTGATACGCGGTGAAGAATGGCTTCCCTCAGTTCCTTTACATGTTTTGTTATATAGGTTCTTTGGATGGGAAAATCAAATGCCGGAATTTGCTCATTTACCTTTATTATTTAAACCTGATGGTAAAGGGAAACTTAGTAAACGAGATGGTGAAAGGCTTGGTTTCCCGGTATTTCCATTGATGTGGAAAGACCCGAAAACCGGTGAATTGTCAAATGGATACAAAGAGTCAGGTTATTTCCCGGAAGCCTTTATTAATACTTTAGCACTTTTGGGGTGGAATCCCGGAACGGAGCAGGAATTATTTACTATGCAAGAAATGATCAGGGAATTTTCCCTTGAAAAAGTTAACAAAGCAGGTGCCCGCTTTAGCCCCGAAAAAGCAAAATGGTTTAATCATCAATATCTTATGCGAAAGAGCAGTGAAGAAATAGCCCGCGAATTATTGAAAATAGTTAATGAAAAAGGACATGATACTACATTGGGCAAACTAACACAAATAGTTACACTTGTTAAAGACCGTGTTAATTTTATTCATGAACTGTGGGAACAAATATCATTCTTTTTTGAACCTCCGGAGAGCTTTGATGAAAAAATCGTTAAAAAGAAATGGAAAGAAAAAACATCTGAAGTACTTAATAAATTAATACAAATAATTGCTGATATTGAGCCTTTTAGCCCTGAAAACATTGACAAGGCATTAAATGAATTTATGCGTAAAAATGATGTAAGTGCCGGTGTTGTTATGATAGGTTTGCGGATTTGCCTTGTTGGCGAAGCAAAAGGCCCTGATGTTAAAGAGATAATGGCTATTCTGGGACATAGTGAAGTAAAAAAGCGTATAAAATTTGCTTTGAATAACATAAAAATAAAAAATTAAAGACAAGCTTTTATAAAAAAAATAACTGAATTTTTGATAGTTCAATAATTTGTAATAATATTAAATTAGGCATGTTTTTTGTTAATAAAAACAAAAAATTATTAATAATTTTGTTCATCAAAAAATTGATTTATAACAACTTGTCATTTTCACTTTATTTTAAAAAAATTTATTTATCATGATTGCGCTTATATCCAGAACTTTCTCTGTAACGGCTTTATTGTTGCTTTTTTTTGTAACTGATTCATTAGCACAATCACGCTTATATAAAGCTGTGGAAGAAGACAGAATAGGCAGAGTTGAGCGTTTGCTTGACAGAGGATCTGATCCTGACGGTGATGGGAACCCTGAATACATACCACTTATTAAAGCGGCTGAACTTAATCGGTATCGTATTGCAATGAGATTGCTTAACAATGGTGCAACTGTTAATATACAAAATAATATTGGGTTTACTCCGCTTATGGAAGCTGCTTTTCAGGGAAACAACCGTATTGTAAGAACTTTAATTGACCGTGATGCCAAACTGGAGACTCGAGCTAATAATGGTGCTACAGCATTGATGATTGCCGTTAATGCTAATAATACAAGTACAGTCAGAATTTTATTAGAAGAGGGAGCTGAAATTGAAGCAAGAGATGACAGAGAGCATACACCGCTTATGAGTGCCTTGAGAACCGGAGATAATCTACGATTAATAAAAAAACTTATTGAATATGGAGCCGACATGGAAGCCCGGGATAATGAGGGTAACTCTGTAATAATGGTTTATCCATACAGGAATCGCATTTCTGCCCTCAGGTTATTAATAGAAAATGGGGCTAATGTAAATGCTTCCAATGATGATGGTTTTACACCACTTATGAAAGCTGTAACTGAAGGTAATATGGAGATGGCTGAATTACTTGTTGAAAATGGTGCAGATATTCTTGCCGAAGATAATGAAGGAGCAACCGCACTTGAATACGCTGTCACACAAATGGAAATTAGAGAATATTTTTTGTCAGTACTGGAAGAAGAGGATAAAAAAGATAAATAAAAAAATAAAAGCAACTGTTAAAAAAACCTGAAAATTAATAACTATAAGATAATATTTCTTATAATGTCTTCTAAATAATCAAATGCCAGCGGTTTAGATAGTCTTTATAACCTGTGAGTTTATTCTTCATCATATAATTTAAATCATCATAAAATATTGCAAAGAATAATTACTTTTCGTTGTATTATAAACAGATCTTTATTAAATAATATAAATTTATTGTTCTTTTGTTGGATAATTTATAGTTTTGATATTAGTATTAATTAATCTTATAAGTTATGCGTTATCATTACAAAAATTTCTTTATTTTTTTGATTCTCATATTATTTTCATGCTCTTGTGAGCCTGATGAAGAGCCTGTTGATTTGCCTGATATCAAGGAGAGGGGCAGTTTAATAGCAATTACAAGCTATAGCCCGATTTCATATTTTATTTATCATGGAGAACCTATGGGCTATGAATATGAATTACTGCAAATGCTTGGTGAATACATGGATTTGCAGGTAGAGATTAAGCTTGCCAAAGATTTTGATGAGATGATAGGGATGCTAAATAGGGGTGAAGGTGATATGATAGCTTATGGTTTAACTGTAACTGCGGAACGTCGGCAGCGAGTTGCATTTACTAAACCTATGAATATTACCCGCCAGGTTTTGGTGCAGCGTAAACCTGAAAACTGGCATCAGATGAAATTGCATCAGATTGAAAGCCAGTTAATACGTAGCCCTATTGAATTGGTAGGCCAAACAGTGCATGTGCGCCGGGGTTCTGCTTATGTAAATCGTCTTAAAAATTTGTCGCAAGAGATAGGTGAAACCATAGATATTGTTGAGATGCCTCCGGATGTTACTACTGAAAAACTTATAAACCTAGTGGCAGAAGATTCTATAGATCTTACCGTATCTGATGAAAATATTGCACGAATACATTCTGCCTATTTTCGTGACATTGATATTGAAATGCCTATAAGTTTACCCCAGCAAACTGCATGGGCGGTTCGCCAGTCTTCACCCTTGTTGCTTGAGGCTGTCAATGAATGGCTTGCGAAAGCTCAAAGAGATGTTGATTATTATGTTATTTACAACAAATATTACGAAAATCGCCGTGCTTTTCGCTCGCGTTATGCCAGTGATTACTTTCCTATTACAGGTGATGCTATTTCACCTTATGATGATTTGTTGCGGGAGGGGGCAGAAAAACTTGAATGGGACTGGCGTATGCTTGCAGCATTGACATATCGTGAATCGCAGTTTAAACCATTTGCCCGGTCATGGGCCGGTGCCAGTGGCCTTATGCAACTAATGCCCGCTACAGCCAGAGAATTTGGAGCGAAAGACCCCTATGATCCTGAACAAAACATTAAAGCAGGAATAAACTTTTTACTTTGGCTTGATAATTATTGGGAACAATATATCGATGATGAAAAGGAACATCAGAAGTTCGTTATAGCGTCATACAATGTCGGTCATGGGCATGTGCAAGATGCCCGCAGGTTAGCAAAAGCTTTTGATGCCGACCCTAATGTATGGGAAGATAATGTAGAGCGCTTTATGCTAAAAAAATCCAATCCTGATTATTATAACCTCGAAATAGTTAATTTTGGTTATGCCACCGGATTAGAACCGGTTAAATATGTGAAAACAATTTATGACTTATATGAACATTATAAAAAATTTGTAGAATAAGATATTCGTTGAATGAAAGAGACCTGAAATTTTTATATGAATAATGAATATAACGGATTATTGATATTTGCTAAACTTCAATATATAAATTTAAGAGATATTAAGCAGGCTAAAGTATTTTTTTATTGGATTCTAAAGATATTTAACGTAATAAAATTAAAAAATAAAATATGGCAATAGATTTTTTTCTCATTGGTTTTTTTAAAAAAAAGTCTATATTTGCAATTCTTTTTATAAATGGAAAAAATTTGCATTAAAAATTTAATAACAAATATTTAAACCAAATATTTCAATAAGGATATAATTACTGAAATAAAATTAATAGAGAAATGAAAAGGACTTATCAACCATCCCGGAAAAGCAGAAGAAGCGCACATGGATTTAGGAAAAGATCTAAAACAGCCAGTGGAAGAAAAATGCTGGCAGCCAGGAGAGCTAAGGGCAGGAAAAATCTTTCAGTTTCAAGCGAAAAAACTTATAAGTAATAATTTAATACACTTTTGATTTGAAAAGCCGTTATGTTTTTAATATAACGGCTTTTTGTGTGTTTTTTTCAATCCTGTTTCTGTAATATTAACAGGCAATCCATTATTAAAATGCAACATAAAAAAATAATACAAAAAGTTTATAATGGTTTTAATCTGAAATATTATTTTTATTTTTAATATTTATTTGATTTACTTCTTTAGGATAAATTACTTTTTTATGACATTACTCAGAATAATAGCAGTATTTATATTGATATACCTTGTTTTTAGAGTTGTTACTATGTATATAATGCCATGGCTTTTAAAGAAATTTATTGAAAGGCAAAGAAAAAAGTATTATGGGCAGGGTTCTACATTCGGGGGGTCCAGGCATGGAAGAAGGCAGAAGGAAGGCGATACACGTATCTCTTATAAACAAGGAAAGCAAAAATCTTCTGATGAAATTGGTGAATATGTTGATTTTAAAGAGATAAAAGATAAAAACACTTCAAAAAAGAAAAAGAATGGAAAAGATTCACGCTAAAGGAAATATTAAGAAATGGCTGCCTTATCCTATTGCCATATTGATATTTGTATTACTTACTTTGATATATGTAAGCCCTGTATTAGAAGGAGAGAGGTTGTTGCAACCTGATATTGTGAACTTTGAGGGCATGGCTAAAGAGATACGTGATTTTCGTGATGATGCCGGTGAAGAGCCTCTTTGGACAAATTCAATGTTTGGTGGTATGCCCGCTTTTCAAATTTCGGTGGTATATGCTTCAAATATTTCGGGTTTTTTACATGATTTAATGACGCTTTGGCTGCCGAGGCCGGCAGATATGATATTTCTTTATTTTGCCGGATTTTTTATTTTGCTGTTGCTTATGCGCATCAATCCATGGGTAGCTATAGCCGGAGCAATTGCATTTGCATTTGCTTCATATAACTTTATCATAATAGAAGCCGGTCATAATTCGAAAGCTGTGGCTATTGCCTATATGGCACCGGTGTTGGGTTCTATCATTTATACTTTCAGGGGCAATTATCTGGCAGGTGGTTTGTTATTTACGATATTTATGGCTCTTCAGCTTTATGCAAACCACTATCAGATGACATATTATCTTCTTATTATCGTGGCTATTTATGGGCTGTTTATGCTGTATGAAGCTGTTCGTGATAAAAAAATTAACCTGTTTTTAAAACCATTTGGTTATTTGATGGTAGGATTGATTTTGGCTATCGGTGTGAATATCGGTAATATTTGGTCAACATATTCTTATGCGCCACATACTATGCGCGGTGGTACTGAGCTGACAATTGGCGAAAGGGAAGTATCAGATGGACTTTCTAAAGATTATATTACCAGATGGAGTTATGGTATTGGCGAAACATTTACTTTGATGATTCCCAATGTTAAAGGGGGCGCTACCGGGGCTTTGAGCGAAAATCAAAGTGCATTGGAAGAAGCTGATCCGAGGTTTCGCCAAAGTATTGCACAACAAAATCATTACTGGGGAGATCAACCTTTTACATCGGGGCCTGTTTATGTTGGTGCTATTGTTATAGTGCTTTTTGCTATGGGGTTGTATCTATTTAAAGGTTCTTTAAAATGGTCGTTGTTGATTGCTGCCATATTATCTGTACTTCTGTCATGGGGAAAGAATTTTATACCCCTTACAGAATTTTTTATAGATTATGTGCCATGGTATGATAAGTTCAGGGCTGTTTCAATGACACTTGTAATTGCCGGGCTTTGCATCCCTTTTATTGCTTTTAAAGGTTTTCAAAAGATAATTGAAGACCCCGGCGTGATAAATATAAAAGATCGCAAATTTCTAATGGCCGTGGGATTTACAGCAGGTTTAACATTTTTGTTCTATATAATGCCACAAATGTTTTTCAGTTTTATTAGCCAGAATGAAGCCGAAATGATTGCCTCACAATCACAGGCTGATCCACAAGCTGCTGCACAGTTAGATTTGTTTGTTAGCAATCTTGAAAGCGTCAGAGTAGCTATTTTCAGGTCTGATGCAATAAGAAGTCTGGCTTTTATGATTCTTGCAATAATTGTAATCTTAGCATTTTCAAGAAAAAAAATTGGCAGGCCGCTTTTTATTGCTATCATTGCTTTGCTTATTCTTATAGATATGTGGGCTGTTAATCGCCGTTATTTAAACAATGATGACTTCAAACCAAAACAAATGGTTGAAAATCCTATTGAACCAACACGTGCCAATAAGCAAATACTGGAGGACCCCGATACCAACTTTAGGGTTTTTAATACTACTGTTGATGCTTTTAATGAAAGCCAAACATCATACTTTCATTTTTCAATAGGCGGTTATCATGGAGCTAAATTACAGCGCTACCAGGAGCTTATTGATTTTCATCTAACTGAGGGCAACCGGGATGTTTTTAACATGCTGAATACCCGCTATTATATTGTGCGCGGTGAAGATCAACAACCACTGGCGCAATTGAACCCGCAGGCTTTGAACAATGCATGGTTTGTAAAGGATTATGATATTGTAGAAAATGCTGATGAAGAGATACTTGCTCTTAATGATTTTGACCCGGCACAAAAAGCTATAATTGATAAACGATTTTCTGAGCATATTGAAGGGAAGTCCTTTGAAAGAGATAGCGCAGCAAATATTGAACTTAAGCGTTATCAACCAAACAAGCTAATATATAATTATAGTTCTGACAAAGAACAACTTGCTGTCTTTTCAGAAATATTTTACCCCGATGGCTGGGAAAGCTATATTAATGGAGAACCTGTACCACATTTCAGGGCAAATTATGTGCTCAGGGCCATGGTATTACCACCTGGCGAAAATGAAATAGAATTCCGGTTTAAACCGGAATCTTATTACCAGGGTGAGCGTATTGCATTGGCTTTCAGTGTATTGATTGTGTTGATGATTATTTGTTATGCAGGGATCTTTGGTTACAAAGTTTTAAAAACTAAAGGTAAATAATCGCAGTATCGTCAGCTATGTTTTTATCAGTAATGATATAATTTTACTTTACCAGTAGTGAAAAAGGTTTTGATTATAACATATTACTGGCCGCCAAGTGGTGGTGCCGGAGTGCAACGTTGGCTTAAGTTTTCAAAATATCTGCCAAAACATGGGTGGTTGCCTATAATTTATACGCCTTCAAATCCGGAATATCCGGTTGAAGACAAATCACTGTTTAAAGATATAAAGCATGAAGATATCGTTGTTGTAAAACGCCCTATCTGGGAGCCATACAGGCTTTATAAATTTTTTACCGGTAAAAAATTATCTGAAAAAGTGCAGCCCGGATTTTTAGATGAAGCACCGGCTAATAATTTGTTCGAAAAGATTGCCAGGTGGTTTCGTGGTAACTTGTTTATACCTGATGCAAGAGTGTTTTGGATTAGGCCTTCGATTAGTTTTTTGAGCAGATTGTTGAAAAAAAACCCTGTTGACCTGATTGTTTCTTCAGGTCCGCCACACAGCATGCATCTTATTGCGAAGGGTTTGAGAGAAAAATTCAATATACCTTGGTTGGCTGATTTTCGTGACCCCTGGACAGAGATTGACTTTTTTCAACACTTACATCTGGGCCGAAGAGCTGAAAAAAAGCATAAGAAGCTTGAAAAAGAAGTTCTTGAAAAAGCTGATTGTATAACGACAGTGGGAAATAATTGTGCTAAAGGGCTGGAAAGCATTACCGAAAAAGAGGTGCATGTAATTACGAATGGCTATGATCCTGATGATTTTAAGCCATGTTCGGGGTTTTTATATGACTTTTTTTCAATAACCCATGCAGGAAGTATGAACAAAGACAGGAATCCTTCTGTCTTGTGGAGAGCTATAAAAGAAGTAATTGAGGAAGTTCCCGGATTCAAAAATAAACTTAAAATCAGGTTTATTGGAAAGACAGATTATATTGTTTTTGATGAGTTGGAGAAATATTCACTATCCAAGTATGTTGAAAATCATAAATATCTCCCACATGATAAAGCGCTGGCTGAAGCTTCCCGGTCGGCTTTATTACTACTGCCGCTAAACAATACTCAAAATATTAGAGGTATTGTTACAGGTAAAATATATGAATACCTTGCCCTGCAAAGGCCTATCTTATGCATTGGCAATAAAGACGGTGATGCTGCACGGATCTTATATCAAACTGCAAGCGGAAAAGCCTTTGATTTTGATGATATTGATGAAATAAAAAATTATTTGATAGAAAAATTTGATGAATTTGAAAATAAATCATTGGAGGTTGCAAATAAAAACACTGATATTTACTCGCGCAAAAAACTTACCGAAAAGATGGTGAAATTATTCAGTGAAATATCAGAACAGTATAAAGTATAGTGATAAAATTTTATTTTTTGCCAGTTAAAGGCTCATTAGCTGAGTCATAATTTTTCATCAAATCTTCAAAACCGCTTCGCAAATGCAAATCTCTTTGTGGGAATGGAATTTCAATATTATTATCTCTCAATTTTTTAAACGCGGCATAATACAATTGACTTTTCAGAACCCCCGGTTTTTGAATATATTTTGTTGTCCAAACCCGGAGTATAAATATCAAGCGGTTATCTTCAAAATTACTAAAGAGAATATCGGGCGGCGGATGTTTCAAGACCCCCTCATTTTCTTTGGCTACTTCCAGGAGCAGTTTTTTTACTGTTTCGGGATTTTCTTTATAATGAATAGGTATCTGGTAATTAAACCTAACTCTTCTGTCGTTATAACTCCAGTTAATTACTGTTGAAGTAATCAGGTCGGAGTTGGGCACTATGATAGCAATATTATCGTTAGTGAGTATTTTTGTTGCCCTTGATGAAATATCAATAACATCGCCGTTAACAGTTTTTCCAGACAGGTTTGTGACTTCTATACGGTCACCTACTTTTATAGGCCTTTCAAACAGAATAACTATACCACTTACGAAATTATTGGTGATAGCCTGCAAGCCAAAACCAACACCTACACCAAAAGCCCCTATCAAAATTGCAAGAAAGCTAAGGTCAATACCTGCGGTTTGAATAATTATTATTAAACCAATTACTACAATTACATATTTTACTATTGTACTGAATGCTTGTCTTACGCCAATATCAAGGTTTTTTTGGCTTAGTAGACGGTTTTGCAAGAGATTTTTGATTCTGCCTGATAAATAGACAAGCAGGGTAATTGAAATTACCAGGAAGAATAATAGTGATAAAGTTATCGCCGAATCACCTAATTTAAATAAAGGGTATTCGATGATATCTTTGATAAATTCTATTATTAGTTTTAATCTTTCCATATTGCATTGAGTTAAAATGGGAAAAAAACAGGAATAAATATTGTTGCTATTATCCAGAATATAAGGTTAAGTGGGCCGCCTACTTTTAAAAAGTCTTTAAATTTATAATTTCCCGCGCCATATATCATAGTATTTGTTTGATACCCGATAGGTGTCATAAAGCTTGATGAAGCGGCAAAAGTTATAGCCATCAGGAATGGCCTTGGGTCTACTTCCATGGCAGCAGAAGCGGCTATAGCTATGGGTGCTAGCAAAACTGCGCTGGCATTGTTACTCATTGTCTCAGTCAAAAGAGAAGTGATCAAATATAATATAGAAACTATAGCTACAGGGCCTAATTTACCAACAATGTTAATTAAAAAACCGGAAATTAATTCAGCCGCACCACTATTATACATTGCAACGCCTAAACTTATAGCACCCGCAAGTAAAAAAATAACTTTCCAGTCTATTGCTTTATAAGCTTCATCCATGGAAATACACCCTGTGATAATCAAAAATGTTACACCGAGCAGGGCAGCAACCATTATTGGCATGATATTCAGAGTTGCAAGGGTTATAATTGAAATTATAGTGAATACTACCAAAAAAATCTTGTTTTTATCAAACTTGGGTAAGTCTACTTCAGTTACTATTAGAAATGTATTTCTGCCATGTAGTTCCAATTGTTTCAGGTATTCCATCTTTTCTTTGTTAACTTCAATCAATAAAGAATCACCTGATTTTAAGACAGTGTTAGCGATTTTTTCACGCATAACTTCACCCCGGTGCCTTATGGCTAAAACTGTTGCACCAAAGCGTTGCCTGAAATTCATCTGTTTTACCGTTTTTCCTTCAAATTCGCTGTTTGGAGCAATAACAGCTTCTACCAGGGTTGTTTTTTTACTTTCTACATCGGTATCTTTAAATTTCATATCACTTTTTAGAGCTATATTTTGACTCTCTTTTAGTGTTTTAATTTTTTCTATGTTACAGCGTACTTTTAATATATCACCCTCCCTTAGAATAAAATCGGCTCCGGGCATATAATAGCGTGTGCCTGCACGGTTAACTTCTAAAATATCAATTTCAAGTTTTTTAACCAAGGGGCTGTTTTGTATAGTTTTATTAATAGAAGGTGACTTTTTAAGAATTATAATCTCGGTTAGATACTCTCCCAGGCCGAATTTTTGTACAAGACCTTTATTAGATTTTCGATCCGGAATCAAATGAATTCCAATAAGCATCATATATAAAAAGCCTGTACCAAAAAATACTAATCCTAACTTACTCATCTCAAACATTGAAAAGGGCTCTATGTTATGATCGGAGGCAATGCCGCTTACCAGGATGTTTGTTGATGTACCAATTAAAGTACATACACCACCAAACATTGAAGCAAAAGATAAAGGCATAAGCATCTTTGAAATGCTATGGTTGCTTTTACTGGCAGCTCCAACTAAAATAGGGATAAATATAGCTACTACGGGTGTATTATTAATAGAAGCCGAAATTATACCAACGGTTAACATCACAGCAATTATACCTATCCAAAAGTTATATTTGAATAGAGATGCTATTTTGTTACCAATACCCACAACAGCTCCTGATTTGAATAATGCGGCGCTTAAAATAAACATTGCTGCAACCGTAATGGTTGCCGAATTACTAAAGCCGGATACACCCTCCTGAGGGGTAACTACACCGCTAATAATCAAAACACCCATAATAATTAATGCCACAATGTCTACTGATAATTTCTCTGTGGCAAATAACCAAACAGCTAATACCAGCACTAATAGTACAACTGCAATATCAAAATCTAAAACCATTGAATATATATCTTCTTGTATTTTTGAATAAAAAAATATTTATCAAAAATAAAGAATTTTATTGGATAAAATGTGAATAGAAAATATGCTTACAATTCTGCTTTTAGTGAGAAGTCAAAGCTTTTTATATGATGTGTTAAACTACCGACTGAAATAAAGTCAACGCCTGTTTCCGCAATTTGGCGTATGTTCTTTTCGGTAATTCCACCGCTTGCTTCGGTTTTGTATTTGTTGCTGATCAAATTAACAGCGCCTTGCAGGTCAGCTAAAGAGAAATTATCAAGCATAATGATATCAATATTGCCTGCTTGCAAAACTTCTTCAAGTTCAGATAAACTGCGAACCTCTATTTCAACTTTAAGATCAAGATTGTTTTTCTTAAGGTAATCCCTGGTTTTAAAAATTGCTTTTTGTATACTTCCTGCAAAATCTATATGATTGTCTTTGATCATGATCATATCATACAACCCCATTCTATGATTTTCACCGCCACCGATTTTTACAGCCATTTTTTCTAATTGGCGCATGTTGGGAGTAGTTTTCCTGGTGTCAAGTATTTTTACTCCTGTTCCTTTTACCATGCCTACATACATTGCAGTTTTTGTTGCAATGCCACTCATGCGTTGCATAAAATTTAGCACTAATCGTTCTGATTTGAGTATTGAGTGAACATTGCCGGAAATTTTAAAAATTTTCTCCCCTGCACTTATTTTATCACCATCACTTTTAAAAGTTTCAAAATTCAAATCAGAATCGATAGTGTAAAAAACTTTTTCAGCTATATTAATGCCGGCCAGTATTCCGTTTTCCTTGGCTTCAAGATGTGCAAATCCAATGGTGCCTTTGTCGATAACGGCCAGTGAAGTATGATCCCCATCTTTTATATCTTCATAAAATGCATTGGAAATAATTTCCTCAATTTTCATAAAAAACTTATATTTAGGTGTGAATTTATTGCAGCTCAAATTGTAATTGATGGATAAAAAAATTGCCGGATACTTTTTTTACAAGAAAGTATGTTCGGTAGGATTTATTATCGGTAGTTTCGAATGTGCCAATAACATATAGTGAACCGTCTCTTGATGAGCCCTGATGATTAACGGTAAAGGATTCAGGCCTGTTGTCGGAGAAGAAGTTTCTTAAAATATGTTTAGCATGAGATTTGCTATATGTACCATCGCTTCCGGGTATTACTAAATCAATATTGTTGCCAAAATGTTTTGCCAAATCACTGGAACTGCCTCTTCGAATAGCTTCAGTGGCTTGATCCGTAATGTTGTTGTAACTTGCTGTCAATGACCCGAATGACAACATGCTTATAAAAAACACTATGGATATTATAGGAAAAATAAATTTTACCATTTGTTCAAAAATTGTTTATAAAATAATACCTGAAGCCTTATTGCCTGTTAATAAAATGTTTGACGAATTTTTTTTGATCACAACTTCATTCAAAGGCTACAGTGTTAAACATTAAGCGTCATAGTGCATAAAATAATACTAAAATTATCATGGCCTGGCACGTGGCAAAATAATTTAATATATTTATCAAAAATCTTATTTTAATTATTGGCAGCATTTGGTATAACCAAATCATAACAGCAAAAATTAAGCCACATTGATAGAAAATTCCAAAAAACAATAATTAAGATCAATACTTTCCGGTTAAAATTTCGAAACTTCTCTTTTTCTTTGGCCGAATATCGTATAAAAAATTGACGGAATAACAAATATAAGATCTTATTAAATTATTATGAAATATAGTTGCAAAAAAATTCATTATCTCTACATGGGATCAATTATCTGGCTTGGTTATTATTTGTATATGAGGTTAACATGTCAAATAACTCCAAGTTCTATAAGCATAACTATCTGTTCTATATCTTTATCTTCACCAAGGGGGTCATATTTGGTTCTTAAATCATAACCAAAGAGTCTTCCTAATGATTGCCAAAAAACAGCCTGAAACATGCCTCTGAAATCTTTGACTATATCATAGGAGGTGTGACGTGTTTCTCTATCAATGAGTTTTATAAGGATAAGACCCTGGCTAAAATTTAATCTTCGCAGATCATCTTCAAATTGGTGACGAATTTCTTCTTCAATTTGTTTCATCATATGACGTCTTTCGGATTTGGATTCAATTTGTCCAAGTTTTTGACTATACTTCCTGTATTTGATGCCTGCAAGTTTAGCATACGGATAAACGACTTTAACATTACGCACAAGACGGCTATGCCTTCTTTCTTCCCGTCGGCTTTCAAAAATCTTTTCACCAACAATTACTACCTTAGGGAGCTCTAAAATTGGTACAGTATCCCTGCCAATAATTTTTGCCCGGGTTATAACACCATTAATTTCTTGTGTGTAAACAGGAAAACAGGCAACCCCTAGCAAAATAAATAATATGAAATGTTTAAAATTAGACATTATATAATATTGGAAATTGATCTTTGCTCAAGACTCATTAAAAAACTTACTAGTTTACTTGTTTATAATGATATGTAAATTTAATAAAAATATGAGAAAAATAAAAAAACAGGTAATAGGTATAAATAAGGAGTTATTATATTTTGAAAAGCAAGAAACAATAAATGCATCGAAGAGTAAAAAAATAAAAATATTACATTTTATTATGTAATATGACATTGCGAATCCTATTTATATATTGCGTTTTTAAAAAAATGATAATTTTTTCAAATACAATATACTGGTATGCGACCTTTTTATATACATTACGTGATTAGCAATGTTATAAATGCCTTAACATTTTAAGCAGTAGGGGTATAAATCTTATTTAATAAGAAACAGAATAAACAGTAAGGTCAATGGGTTATTTATAATCAATTACATTTTTTCTTCCTCTTCTTCCTGTTTATTTTTTTCATCCAGATGTACAACAATTTTGAGTGTATCGTGGGCAATAACCAACTCTTCATTTGTTGGTACAACCATAACTTTTACCTGCGACTCATGTTTGGAGATTAATTCAAGTTTTCCTCTCAGGCCGATGTTTTTTTCTTTATCAAATTCGATACCGAGGAATTCCAGTTTTTTACAGATTATTTCACGTGTTTCAGGGCCGTTTTCACCGACGCCTCCTGTGAAAATTAAAAGATCAACGCCACCCATGGCAGCAACATAAGAGCCTATATATTTGATTATTCGGTAATAATACATATCTAGTGCTAGCTGTGCACGTTTATTGCTATCTTTCCATGCTGCATTTTCAACATCTCTCATGTCATATGATATTCCGCTTATGCCTAAAACACCGCTTTTCTTGTTAATAAGAGTATTTGTTTCGGATATGTCGAGGTTTTGTTTATTCATTATATAAAGAAGGGCGCCAACATCAAGGTCGCCGCAACGGGTGCCCATCATTAAGCCTTCCACAGGTGTAAGGCCCATGCTGGTGTCAATGGATTTGCCATTTTTTATTGCTGCTATTGATGCTCCATTTCCTAAATGACATGTAATAGCTTTTACATGGTCTTTGCGCATAAATAATGAATCGCATGCTTTTTCGAAAACATATTTATGACTGGTTCCATGAAAACCATATCTTCGTATCTTATCTTTTTCATAGAGATTGTATGGCAATGGATACATATATGCATGTTTTGGCATTGTTTGATGATAAGCTGTGTCAAAAACTGCTACCTGAGGTACTTTAGGAAGGAGTTTTTCCATTGAAATAATTCCTTTTAAATTGGCAGGATTATGCAAGGGAGCAAGTTCAATACATTGCTCTATGTTTTTTTTGACCTCATCGTTTATTAATGCACTTGCGCTAAATTTTTCACCACCATGAGCTACCCTGTGGCCAACTGCAAAAATATCATTAAAAGAATTAATTACTCCATGGTTAGGGTCAAGTAGAGCTTTCAAAATTATTTCAATCCCGGCCTCATGATTAGAAACATCTTTAATTAACATATAAGGCTCTTTACCTTTTGGTTGATGCTTCAGTTCGCTATCTTTTAATCCTACTCTTTCAAATAATCCCTTGGCAAGAAGGTCGGCATTATTTGCCATATCAATTAATTGATATTTAATTGAAGAGCTTCCACAATTCAGTACCAGTATATTCATCATTTATTATTATTTTTTTAAGGTTTATTATATTTTTATAAAAAGTAATTTTCTTTGTTCTAGGTTGTTTTAGTTGATACAACTTCCGGTTGTTAACAATTGTCAATGCTGTAAAATGTTTGTTATATCGGCTTTTTTGAGGAAAGAATGGCATCTGCCCGGTTTATTTAGTGATAATTTTATAATAAAATTGTTCAAGCTGATATTTGCTAAATTAATATTATTCACTTTTTTATTAAACTCTTTAACCATCAATTTTTATTTATTAAACTTGGGCTGCTTGGTTTACGGTTATGGCAACGAGGTTTACGATATCATCGACTGAGCATCCTCTTGAAAGGTCATTTATTGGGGCAGCCATACCTTGTAGAACCGGGCCTACCGCTTCTGCTCCGGCAAGTCGTTGAACCAGTTTGTATGCAATATTGCCTGATCCGAGGTCAGGGAATATTAATACATTGGCTTTGCCTGCTATTGAACTTCCGGGCGCTTTGCTCTTACCGATACTTTCAACAATAGCTGCATCGGCTTGCAGCTCTCCGTCAATTAACAAGTTTGGTTGTTTTTCAATAGCAATTTTAGTGGCTTCGGCAACTTTTTCACACATAGAATGTTTTGCACTGCCTTTGGTAGAAAAACTAAGCATTGCAACACGTGGCTCTATGCCCACTATGGCTTTTGTTGATTTGGCAGTTGAAACGGCAATCTCGGCAAGCTCCGACGCTGTGGGGTCAGGATGAACAGCACAATCAGCAAATACCAAAATCCCTTCTTCACCAAAAGTTTGGTCTTTAAGTATCATAATAAAAGCACCTGAAACCACACTAATACCCGGTAAAGTTTTTATAACCTGGAAAGCCGGGCGCAATACATTCCCGGTAGCATTATCTGCACCCGCAACTTCACCGTCAGCAACCTTATCCTTAATTAGCAAAGTTGCCAAATAAAGAGGATCTTCAACCAGCTTTAATGCTTCGTCACGGCTTAAACCTTTATGTTTTCGCAAATCATATAACATATCAGCATAATGATCCTTCTTTTCATGAGTTATAGGATCAATGATTGTAGCTTTATCTGTATAATGCAGCTTTAATTCTTTTGAAAGTTGCTCTATTTTGGAAGGATCACCCAGCAAAATTAAATTTGCAATACCTTCCCCGAGAATTATATCGGCAGCTTTTAACGTTCTTTCTTCAGTAGATTCAGGTAATACAATGCATTTATCTTCTATTTTTGCTTTTTCTTTTATAGCTTCTAGCAAATCCATAATTCAAATATTAATCCTGATATTAAATTTAGATAAAATTATCAATTTGCAAAAATATGATTAATTTGCTTGTAAACAATAGAAAAAATAAAAAAAAACCTTGACATCTTTATTATTATTTGACAAAGTTTAGTAAATATGATGGTGTAAATATTAAATGATTTAACTTTGCAAAAAAATTAAAAATTACTTATACTAATGCAAGTATTGGCATTTTATGTTAACAAGTTTAAAGTATCCGGCGAAATAGATTTGGGTTATAGCGGTGGGCTCAAGTCTTTCTTGCATAAATTAAAAATTTCTGATACAGTTTATTCACCCCCACACAGAGAAGCTGATTACGAAGCAATAGATTCAATACCGAATGATTTTCATGATTCTCATATTATTGATATTAAAGACACATTAAAACCTTATTTAGATAGTATTAGCGATATTGAAGAGAAGGATACGATAACTTCTGTAAATGAAAAGCAATATAATGAAAAACTTAATGCATCTGATGATTCGGTTAAAGATAAAGAACATGTACAATACCACCCGGAGCCGGATTCTATATCTCAACCGGATTCTGCCAAAATTCATAAAAAAAGTATAGATGGCGATTCTGTTTATAAAATAAAATCATCTTTGGCTGATCATGAGAAAGATAGTGTGGTTCCAACAGTTTATGAACCTGCGGTTAACTATTTTGGTGAGCATAAATTAAAACCTCAAAAACCCATTACCGAAAAAGCCGAAACAACTTCTACTGAATGGGCTTTTCCTTTTTTGATTTTTGCATTGTTATTATTTGCCGTAGCCAAATATTATTTTTTCAGACGGCTGAGGCAGATGATATCAGCAACTTATGCTACAAGACTTTTTAATCAAATGGAGCGTGACGGAAACATTTTTAATGAGTTAGTTTCTATATTATTGTTTGCTAATTTTGGCCTGGTTTTTTCTATGTTTGTTTTTCAAACTCTTGACTATTTTTCTGTTTTTCAAACTTTTGTTAATTTAAGCCCGGTTAAGATTATTTTTTTGTTTATCTCTCTTATCATATTTTTTTTCCTTATAAAATATTATGTTTTAAGATTTTTGGGATGGTTATTTAAAGCGATTGTAGCTACAGTGAGTTATTTTAAAAACATTATCATTTTCAATATTTTGATAGGTTTGATTTTGCTTCCTATAGTTTTTATTAATGCGTTTAATCCTTCATATTTATTAATATATGCAGGGTGGGGAATTTTTTTTATAGCAAATCTGGTGAAAATAGCTCGAGGAGTATTGATAAGTTATAATACATCAGAGTTTTCAATGTATTACATAATTTTGTATCTTTGCGCTATTGAATTGGCTCCTTTGTTAGTAATTGCCAAATTTTCAGCAGATTACATAAAGGCATTGTAATATAGTTAATCAAGGCATAATATTGTTTTGTTTAACTTCTCATGAAATAAAATAAACTAAAACCGATTTAACCGTGAAAATAAAAAAAGTATTAGTTTCACAACCAGAGCCTGAGAACAATGAAAAATCACCTTACAAAGATCTTAGTGATCAATTTAATCTTGATATTATTTTTCGGAAGTTCATAAGAATAGAAAGAAATGATGCAAAAGAGTTTCGCAAGCAAAGGATAAATATTCCTGAATACACTGCAATAATTTTTACATCAAAAAATGCGGTTGATCATTTTTTCGGGCTTTGTGAAGAGTTGCGCGTGCAAATTGAAGATTCGATGAAGTATTTTTGCACTTCAGAAGCAATTGCGCTGTATTTACAAAAATATATCCAGTATAGAAAACGCAAGATTTTTTTTGGGAAAAATAGTTTTGAGGACTTGTTGGAAATCATTAAAAAACATAAGAACGAGAAGTTTATTTTTCCATGTGCTGAAAATCATCAAAAAGACATTCCTAATCGTTTATCTCAGCAGGGCATCAAATTTGTTGCAGCTCCAATTTATCGGACCGTTTCTGAAGATCTAACCGGTTTGGATATTGAGCAGTTTGATTTGCTTGTTTTTTTTAGTCCTTTCGGGATAAAAGCCTTAATGGATAATTTTCCTGATTTCAAACAGAACAATAAGCTTATTGCTGCTTTTGGTCGTGTTACAAAGAAAGCTGTAAAAGAAGCCGGGTTGGAATTAAATATCAGTGCTCCTACTAAAACTGCACCATCGATGACTATGGCCATAGAAGAATATTTAAAAAATCAAAATAAATAAATTTTTTATCACCGGCTTTTATTATAATTTTTTTACTTCGAAACATTGTTAATATAAATGCAATGTATCAATTCCGCAAAAGTGAACGATTATATAATTATAAATTAAAAAGTATACTTTTCAGAAAAGGGTATCATTTTAAATGTTTTCCTTTTAAGGTTTTTTGGTATTCTTTGTCTGGAGAATCATATAAGCATAAAAACACGCCTGCAGTTTGGTCTTCAGGTCATATAAATAAAATCGAGGCCGGGGGTATTAATTATTATGATATTTGCGGGAAAAAGTTACCTCAAAGCGCAGTTTTTTATTACCCGGCTAAAACAATTTTTTCTGTTTCGGCTAAAATAATAAAAAAAGCGTCAGCGAGAAATTATATCAGGCGTTTAATGAAAGAATCATATAGAAAAAACAAATCTTCTCTTTATTCGTTTTTAGAAAAGGAAAAGTTAAATTGTTTAATTGCTTTCAGTTATATTGGAAAACAAAAGCCTGATCAAAAGGAAATTGAAAAGAAATTAGTTGTATCTTTACAATATTTGATTAAAGAGATAAAGAATAATAAAGTGAAAAAATAAGGGTATTGATAAGTAAGTGGGGTATTTGCACAAAATAACGGCAGCGGCTTTTATTGGCTTGATAAGGTTTTATCAGGGTGCGATTTCTCCTTATTTGGGTGCATCATGCAGATATCAGCCCACATGTTCGCAATACAGTATTGAGGCAATTAAAAAACATGGAATATTTAAAGGCGGATGGTTATCTTTAAAAAGGGTTGCTTCATGTAATCCTTGCGGGAGATCAGGGTTTGACCCTGTTCCATGATTTGCAGGCTTATATTACCGGGTGTTTTATTATATGATTTATTAATTTGGTAATTTAAATTCGAATATAAGAGTTAACTTTGGTTTTTTAACATTTTAATAATTTAGAAATAAACTGTAAAATGAAATTATATTTTAAATCTATAAGATATATTAAGACGGGAATAATAACAGTAACATTAATTTTGATACTTTTAATTTCTGGTGGTTTTGCTAAAAAGAATTTCGAGATATCCAAAAATCTTGATATTTTCTCAACTCTTTTCAAGGAGCTATATATTAATTACATAGATGAGATAAATCCATCTGAGTTGATTCAAACAGGTATTGAGGCTATGTTATCTTCTCTTGATCCTTATACTGATTTTATTTCAGAATCAGAGATTGAAGATTATCGATTCATGACTACTGGTCAATATGGCGGTGTGGGAGCTCTGATACAAATGCGAAATTCAAAAAAAATTATAACTGAAATTTACGAAGATTTTCCGGCACATAAAGCCGGTCTTAGGGTTGGAGATGCTATTGTTGAAATAGATAATAAAAGTACTGAAAAACTTTCATCGCAGGAGGTTTCCGAGCTTCTCAAAGGGCAACCCGGCACATCAATTGATATGATTGTCAAAAGACCTGGTGAGTCAGAGCTATTAGAGAAAACCCTTGAGCGTGAAATCATAAAGGTTGATAATATACCATATTATGGAATGTTGAATGATAATACAGGATATATAAAATTAACTGATTTTACTCAAAATTCAGGGAGGGAGACCCGGCAAGCTTTAAATGATCTTCATGAAAATAATGATATGGAGTATATGATTCTTGATTTACGGAATAATGGAGGTGGTTTATTAAATGAAGCAGTAAATGTAACGAATTTATTTATTGAAAGAAATAAAAAAGTTGCAAGTACAGAAGGTCGTATTGAAAATCGCAACCAAACACATAATACACTCAATAATCCTGTTGATTTAGATATACCTTTGGTAGTATTGGTTAATAGCAGGAGTGCATCTGCAGCTGAAATTGTTGCAGGGGCAATTCAGGATTATGACAGAGGCGTTGTTTTAGGTGAACGAACTTTTGGTAAAGGTTTGGTTCAAAATGTTATTCCGCTTAGCTATAACACCAAATTAAAAGTGACAGTAGCTGAATATATTATTCCAAGCGGTAGAAGCATACAGGCTGTTGATTATGCAAGCCGCGACGAGGACGGAGCCGTGCAAAGAATTCCTGATTCTCTCAAAACACAATACAAAACAAAAAGTGGAAGATTAGTTTATGACGGAGGCGGAATTGAACCCGATATCAAAATGGAATCTCCTTCTTTGAGTAATATTTCGCAAGCCTTGCTTAATAATCACCTGATTTTTGATTTTGCAACGAATTTCTATCTTGAGAATCCCGAAATAATTAATACGCAAAGCTTTCAAATATCCGGGGAAATTTACAACGAATTTTTAGATTTTATTTCAGATAAAGACTATGACTATAAAACCAATAGCGAAAAAAAGTTAAAGGAGCTTAAAGAAGCAATAGAAAAAGATGAGTATGAAAAGCTTAAAGAAAATGTTTCAGAACTTAAAAATCAAATTGCAGAAAAGAAAAGCAAGGATATTGAAATTTTCAAAGATGAAATAAAACGTTTGTTGCTCCTGGAAATTGTTCCACGCTATTATTATCAGCAAGGCAGGGTAGAGGCATCTTTGTCAGAAGACAAGTTTATATATAAAGCAAAAAAAGTGTTGAATGATAAAAATTACTATCATGAAATACTTGCTTTAGATTATTCAAAAGAAAAAGAAGAAAAATAATTAAATTGACTGGCTATCAAATAGAACTGAAAAATTTTTCCTTCGGTTGTGAGTAAGTAAAGGCCGAGTTTTTACTCTTTTGTTTATCATTGTCAGGCGAGGGCTTCAGATAACAAAAACTTGAACATTGTTTAAGTTTGTTAATTCGACCGCATAAAAAACCCTGAAAGGCTGAACTTTACAATTTAAGTTTTCAATCCTTCAGGGCTGACAGTGGTACCACCCGGAATCGAACCAGGGACACACGGATTTTCAGTCCGTTGCTCTACCAACTGAGCTATGGTACCTAAAATTTTATTTGAGCGGCACAAAAGTAAATAATCATTTTTAAATAGGCAATCTGTTTTGTGATTTTTTTAAAAAATTTTTGATAAAATTTTCAAAAGTCACTTTTTATATTTTTTTATGTTTTTTCAAACTAAATTTCAAGCCTCTTTATTAACTTTGGCAAGTTTAGCATCATCATAAATTAAAAAATGACCAATCTTATTATTGATATAGGTAATTCTTTTGTAAAAGCAGCTTTTTTTGACGATAAAGAATTGCTCAGTGTAGAGGTTTATGAAAATTTTACGGAAGAGAGTATTAAAAATCTTTTGGATTCATGTAAAATTAATGCTGTTATATTATCATCCGTGAAAAAAAACAATGTCAATATCATTCCGGTATTATCGGATGATTGTTTTTTTGTTAACTTAGACTATAAAACTCCTATACCAATTAAAAATTATTATAAAACCCCCGAAACACTTGGTATGGATAGGTTGGCTGCGGTGGTCGGTGCATCAGCTTTCATCCCCGGCAAAAATGTTCTTGTTATTGATGCAGGAACATGTATAACGTATGATTTAATTACTTATGATAAAAAGTATATTGGGGGGAGCATTTCTCCCGGATTAAATATGCGATTTAAAGCATTGCATAATTTTACCGGTAAACTCCCGTTACTTGAAATAACAGAAATTGATTATTTTTGCGGAACAACAACTAAAGAATCTATTTTGGCTGGCGTAATTAACGGTGCATTGGCCGAAGTAGATGAGTCTATTAACCGGTATAAGGAGCTATATTCAGGCTTAAAAGTGGTTTTTTGTGGGGGTGATTTATTTTTTTTTGATAAAAAACTAAAAAATAGGATATTTGCATTTGAAAAAATTGTTTTATACGGATTGAATGAAATTTTAAAATATAATGTCCACTTACATAATCAAAACAAATAAAAGGGTATATAGTTTATTGGCAGCTTTAATATTAATTTTGACCAGCATACCAATAAATTCGCAAACCCGGATAATATCACCATATTCAAAGTATGGTATAGGCGAAATAAATAACCATAAGCTTTCACGCAATTTGGGTATGGGAGGTATTGGGTATGGTTATCGCGACAACCGTACTGTTAATTACTTAAATCCTGCATCATATTCGGCAACAGACACTACCTCTTTTATATTTGAGGCTATAGGGTATTCACATTTTTATCAGCAGGAAACAAAGACTCAGGAACAAATATCTAATTACTCTTCTCTTGGAAATATTGCATTGAGCTTTCCTTTAGGCAAAAGATTATCAATTGGTGCTGGTTTGAAGCCTTTTAGCCTTGTGGGTTATAAAGTATTGGATCAAAAAAATCATGGGGATCTTGGAACCATAAACTATCTCTATGAAGGGTCAGGAGGCTTGAATGAAGTATTTTTGGGAACTGCCGTGGAATTATTTGAGGGATTTTCATTAGGTGTTAATACATCTTTTATTTTTGGTAAAATAGAAGATAGAATAACCATATCATCCGATGAAGGGCTGCCGGGGTTTTTCCGTACATACAAGACAGATGCCGATAACATTAATGGCCTTATTTTTGGGTATGGTCTGCAATATCAGCGAAGATTTGATGAAAATCGCCAAATAACATTTGGAGTAACTTATGGCCATGATACAAATTTGGATATTAGCCGGTCAAATTTGGTTCAAAGAGAATTGCCCGGTACTATAAATCTCGATACTTTAAGCTATAAGAGTGAAGAACGGGAAGGTGAACTGGTTATTCCAAGAAATATTGGTGTTGGGACCTGGCTTACATACAATGAAAATTGGAGTGGAGGGCTTGATGTTAATTGGCAAAACTGGGAAAACTACCAGAGGTTTGGCAGTAGTGACGAACTTCAGGATATGTATAACATCGCTATAGGTTTTAAGTACTCTCCTACAGTTGAGACTTATTCTACCGTCTTCAGTAATGCTGATTATATGGGTGGAATTAGCTACGGCCAGTCACATTTAAACGTAAATGATTATTCTTTTGATGAATTTGGCATAAATTTTGGCATACATATGCCTATAAGAAGAAGTCGCAATGGAGTTACAATAGGTTTTGAATATGCACAACGCGGAACTACTGATAATAATTTGATAAAAGAGGATTTTTACCGCATTAACTTTGGTATAAACATATATGAGCGATGGTTTATCAGGAGAAAATTTTATTAAGAACTTTTTAAACAATAAATATTAATTATATTATAATAAAAACAAATAGTAAAAAATGAAATTGAAATTAGTAATAAATGTATTCGCTGTTTTAACCTTGGCAACATTTACGGGTTGTTTTTCGACAAATCAATCAAGTGTATCGTATGGGATAAATGGTAGTGCAGAAGTAGGGTCTTTTGCTCACAATGATAATTTAAGGCAAAATAATGATCAAATGGATACTCTCGAAGAAAATGGATTTCAGCCTTCGAGGTATGGTGATACAGAAGAAGACAGCATACAGTGCGTGCGGAATTTGTCTTTATATATGGAGTATTACAGACAAAACAATTATGAATTAGCTTATGAGCCATGGAAAAAAGCAATTACTATTTGCCCGAAAGCTACACAAAATTTATATATACACGGTTCAAGAATTTTAAGGCATCGTTTCAATGAAGTTGATGATCCGGATAAAGAAGATGCTTTGGTTGATTCTCTGATGTGGCTTCATGATAAGCGTATCAAACATTTTGACAGGGAGGGATTTGTTTTGGGACGCAAAGGAGTTGATCTTTATACTTTAGCTCCCGACGAAAACATCCAGAAGATATTTGATTTGACAGATCGATCTATTGATTTAGAAGAAGAAGAGTCAAGAGTTGATGTGATAGTTGTTAATATGCAAACAGGCTCTCGCCTTGCCCGTGCAGGAGTTAAAGATGATGTAAAAGTATTCGATATTTATGACAGGGCAATAAAAATATTGGAGCACAATATAGAACATAATCCTGAAGAGGCTAGCAGGTATGAACAATCTAAAAGCCAGATAGAGTCAATGTTCAGGCCTTTTTATAAATGTGAAGTTCTGATCGAGGCATTTCAACCACGGTTTGATGCAAGTCCTGATAGTCTTGAATTGCTTGAGCAGATTACATCAATGATGGATGAAGCTGACTGTACAGACGAAGAGCTTTTTTATTATGCAACACTTAACCTGCACAATAAAAGGCCAACAGCGTCTTCAGCTATGCGTATGGGACGTCTCGAAACAGAAAAAAACAATTATAGACAAGCCGTTGATTATTACAAAGAAGCCATTGACCTTTTCGATAAAGAAGAGGATCATGAACAGCTATATCGGGTCTATATCCTTAAAACAGAGATCCTATACAGAGAGCTTGGCCAATATGTCCAGGCAAGAGAGAGTGCTTTAAAAGCATCTGAAATTAAACCCGATGAAGGCAGGCCATATTTCCTCATAGGAGAAATGTATGCCGAAACTTCAGAAGATTTAGGCGATTGTGAGTTTACTAAAAGAGTTGGTTATTGGGCAGCTGTTGATAAATTTATTAAAGCCAGGGAAGTTGACTCTGATCCTGATTTTGAAGATCGCGTAACAGAGTATATTGATACTTATCGACAATATTTTCCCGACCTGGAATCTATTTTCTTCCAAGGCTACGAAGAAGGTGACACCTATAAAGTGGAAGGTTGGATTAATGAAACAACTCGTGTAAGAGCGAGATAATCATGAAAAGACAATCAAACTTATTGTCATTACACTTTTTTCTAAAAAAAAGCATTGCCATTCTATTTGGATTGGCAATGCTTTTATCTTGTCAAACCGACCTTGAAACTATTGAAACAATAACGGCAAAAAATGAAGAACCAACGGAGTCAATATATGATTTAAAAATTATTCAAAGCTCTTATGCCAGCCCCAAAGTTATAATTGAAGCACCTTTAATGGAGCGTTATGACGTTGATGACCCTTTTATGGAACTTCCCGAAGGCCTTGAGGTCGTGTTCTTCGACTCTCTCATGAAACCCTCTTCAAGAATCAGAGCTAACTATGCAATAAGTTATGATGAAAGAAATATTATTGAAGCCAAAAATGATGTAGTTGCTATCAATGAGTTTAATGAAAAACTAAATACTGAGCATTTGATCTGGGATCAAAATGAAAAAATAATATATTCTGAAAAATTTGTCAAAATTACAACAGAAACAGAAGTTCTTTACGGCGAAGGATTTGAATCTGACGAAAGATTTGAAAAGTGGAAAATTAAAAACCCTACCGGTACTTTTACTATTGAAGATCCTTCAACAAAATAAATGAACCCCTCATTAACCAATAATGGTAAGGTGTAACGAGTTGTGAGTGATGAGTTATGAAATAAATTGCAAAAATCGATTTGTTGATTTGTGATAGGTCAATTAAGTAAAACCCGATACTTGTTATATGTTGAGCGGCAACTTAATCATGATTTTTCAGGATTACCTGTAACTAAAAATTTAAATATCTAAGTATTAAATAAAATGCAAATTCTTATAAAGCAGATTGTTGGCCTAAGCTTATTTAGATAAAAAATAAAACAAATTGATTTATTTAATATTCTGAATTCCTATAGGGTGTTTAAATAAATAATAATAGACCAAATCTTTTAATTGGTTTTGCATATTAATTGATAAACCAATAAACATTTCAATGATTTCAATAGTTATTTTTTTAACTTTGTTATTAGAAATAAAAATAAATTAATCTGTGGATAGTTATTCCATTTTTTTGCTCATTATTATTAGTTTGATTTTCTCTGCTTTTTTTTCGGGCATGGAGATAGCTTTTGTTTCTGCGAATAAATTAAAGGTTGAAGTTGACAAAAAAAGTGGGGGATTCGCTGCAAGACTTTTGTCAAAGTTTACAAAGGATGAGTCCAGGTTTATTTCTACCATGCTTGTTGGAAACAATATAGCTTTGGTAATTTACGGTATTGCTTTTGCTAATTTAGTTTTAGAAATCTTTCCTGCAGGCATTTATTCTGAGGGGGTTACTTTAATAATTCAAACAGTTATTTCATCAATAATTATTTTGATTTTTGCTGAATTCATTCCAAAAGCTTTAATTCGCATTAATCCTAATAACACTTTAAATTTGTTCGCAATACCTGTTCATTTGTTTTATTACCTTTTGTATCCGATTATTTTGGTTACTATAAAAGCAGGAGAATTTATACTTATCAAATTGTTTGGCGTTAATATTTCAAAAGACAGTAAGGCATTTGATATTGTTGATATTGATAATTATATCAAAGAATTTGGTGAGGTTAATTTTCAACAGCAACAACCAAGTCATGAGATTCAAATTTTTCGTAACGCGATAGAATTTCCGACAACCAAATTGCGTGAATGTATGATCCCCCGTACCGAAATAGTTGCCGTTGAAGAAAAAGATGACATGCAAACTGTCAGGGCAAGAATGCATGAAACCGGGTTATCAAAAGTTATTACTTATAAAGATAATATCGACAATATTACAGGATATATTCATGCGTTCGACTTTTTTAAAAATCCTACAAGGCTTGACTCTATAATACGTCCAATTATGCTTGTACCCGAAACAATGCATGCTAACAAACTTTTAAAAAGTTTTATACAGCAAAGAAAAAGCATAGCAATTGTTGTTGATGAGTTTGGCGGCACCAGTGGCCTAATTACTATTGAAGATGTTATGGAGGAAATATTTGGAGAAATTGATGATGAATATGATGTTGATAATATGATTGAAAAATCCATTTCCGAAAATGAGTTTGTTTTTTCAGCACGTTTAGAAATAGATTTTCTAAATGAAAAATATAATTTGAACCTGCCTGAATCAGAAGAATATGAAACTCTTGGCGGCTTGATTGTGAATTATTACGAGAGTATACCTGAAAAAAATCAGGAGATTGAAATTGATGGGCTTTTACTTAAAGTTCTCCAGGTTTCTGAAACTCGTGTTGAGCAAGTATTAATAAAAATTACCGATAAACAATAATATGATTATTTATGGTGTTGGTAATAATAATCAAACGCCAAAATTCTGTGAAATATCACGAGAGACCGGTTAAGAATTAATCTTGCCATATATCATGAACTTAACTTGTCGAAAGGCATGATTTATAGGTATAAATAATCATAATTTGTAATCATTTAATTTTTAAACTATTAACCGGAAGATAGTGTTAAAATATAGTTTCAAAAAAAAATTAGATTATTTAATATTTCTTAGGGAATCTTTTTTTAGCACTATTGTGTAAAGTGTATATTTTGTATTAATTTTGCACATTAATTTATAAAATAATAAAAAATTATGGCTTTAATAGGAAAAATAAGAAGTTATTCCGGCTTACTAATAGCTATCATAGGTGTAGGTCTTGCTGCATTTGTTTTGGGTGATTTGTTTCAATATGGTCCAAGGCAGGGTGGAGATGCCAGGGCACAAATGATTCTTGCGGAAATAGATAACACTACAATTTCATATCCGGAATTTGATGAAAGGTTCAATCAACATTTGGAAAGCTGGAAGCAACAAACCGGCGAGTCTTCACCTGGTGATCAGGAGCTTTTTCTTATTCGGCAACAGGTTTGGGAGGATATAATAAATGAAATATTGCTGGAAAATGAGCTTGAAAAAACCGGTATTGATGTTACGGGTGAAGAATTACTGGAAATGGTTGTTGGTTCAGATCCCCATCCTTTTATCGTACAAAGCTTTACAGATCCACAAACCGGTGAATTTAGAGCCGAAGAAGTACGTAATTTTATTCAGAATATTGACATGATGGAACCACAAATGCGAAACCAGTGGTTAATGCTTGAACAGCATATAAAAAATGAACGCAGAGAAGAGAAATACAAAAATATAATAGAGAGATCATATTTTGTTCCTGATTTTTTTGCTAATGTTGATTATTTAGGTCAAAACGAAACTGCTGATATTCAGTTTATTGCTCAAAGATATAATACCATTTCAGATGATGATATTGAAATTGGAGAAAATGATATTAAAAAAGCTTATAAAGAGAATAAAAACCAATATCGCCAGGAACATACACGTGACCTGGAATATGTTATTATTCCGGTTTATCCGACCGAAGAAGACCGACGTGAGATAAAAGAAGATATACTTGAGCTGAAAGAAGAATTGCAGATGGTTGATGATACTGAAAGATTTGTCAATGCTGTTTCAGATGAGCGCATGGATGAGCAATATTACAGTAAGGGTGAATTATCCTCTGAAATAGATTCTATAATGTTCAATTCTCCCAGGGGTACTACATACGGTCCTTATGAGCAAGAAAATGCTTTTGTTGTTGCAATGCTTAATGATATTCAACACAGGCCTGACTCCATGCGCGCCAGCCATATATTAATTACATACATGGGATCTATGGCTGATCAGCAACAGCAAATAGCTAGAGATCGAACACAGGCAAAACAAAAGGCCGATTCTTTATTGGATGTTGTTCGTAATAACCCCGGGGAATTGCCACAGCTTGCCATGCAAATTTCCGATGATCCTTCTGCCGCGATGAACCAGGGCGACCTTGACTGGTTTAATGACGGAGAGATGATTCATGAATTTAATGAAGCAGTTGCTAATGGTAGTGTTGGTGACATTGTTAAAGTAGAAACTGACTATGGGTTTCACATAATTCATATTACCGATCATTCTCAAACTTCCAAAAAAGTTCAGGTTGCCAAAATTATCAGGGAGATCATACCCAGTAACAGCACTTACAGGCAGGTATTTAGAGAAGTTAGTGATTTTGCAGCTTTAGCAAGGGAAAAAGGAAAAGATTTCGAAAATGCTGCCAAAGAAAAAGGATATTCAATGCGTGAAGCTGAACAGTTGGGCAAAATGGATAATAATCTTCCTGGTGTGCAAGAGGCCCGTCAAATAATACAATGGGCTTTTAATGAAGAGACAAAGAAAGGAGAAATATCTCAAATATACGACTTCGAGGATTTATTTGTCGTGGCTAAACTGAAAAATGTCAGAAAAGAAGGTGTCCCTACTCTTGATGACATTAGGGATGACATGAAAAGGATAGCAATAAGAGACAAAAAATTTGAAATTATAGCCGGGAAATTTGAAGAAAAAATGAAAGAGCATAAATCACTTGAAATTGTTGCCAAAAACCTTGGACTTGAATTAAATAAGGCAGAAAATCTAAAATTTGAAACATCTAACCTTCCGGGTTTTGGTCGTGAACCTGTTGTAATTGGTGCAGCTTTTGCTTTAGAGGAAAATCAAATATCTGATCCTGTTAAGGGAAATAATGCTGTTTTTGTTATTGAACTTACAGGTAAAGAAAGTGTAATAGCACCTGATGATTTGACTAATATTCGCAGGCAATTGCAAAATACTTTTAATAACAGGGTTGCAAATGAAGTGATTGAAGCACTCAAAAAGAATGCCGATATAAAAGATAACAGGATCAGGTTTTATTAATTAATGATTAATGGGGTTTTATACAGGCAAAAATCACCAATCCATTAGCTTTAAACAGCTATAGGTGCTTTTATATGTGGATGAGGGTCATATTCCGAAAGATCGAAATCGTTAAATTTAAAATCAAAAATACTTTTTACTGCAGGGTTAATGTTCATCACCGGTAAAGCTTTTGGACTTCTTTTTAATTGTTCATTGGCCTGTTCGATATGGTTAAGATAAAGGTGTGCATCGCCTAATGTATGTATAAAATAGCCATAATTTAAACCACATGTTTGAGCAATCATCATTGTTAAAAGCGAGTAAGAAGCAATATTAAAAGGTACTCCTATAAAAATGTCTGCACTTCTTTGGTATAATTGACATGATAATTTTCCTTCAGCTACATAGAATTGAAAAAGCACATGACACGGTGGTAAAGCCATTTGTTCCAGTTGTCCTACATTCCATGAATTTACTATTAGCCTGCGACTATCCGGGTTATGTTTTATTTGTTCAATAAGCCTGGAAATTTGGTCAACAACTTGCTCACCCGATTTCCAGCTTCGCCATTGTGCACCGTAAATCGGCCCAAGGTCACCATTTTCGTCTGCCCATTCATCCCATATTGATACTCTGTTATCTTTGAGATACTTAATATTGGTGTCACCTTTCAAAAACCATAAAAGTTCATGAATTATAGAACGCAAATGAAGCTTTTTTGTGGTTAATAAAGGAAACCCTTCATTAAGATTAAAACGCATTTGATAACCAAAAACACTTTTTGTGCCGGTGCCGGTTCTGTCTTTTTTGATTGTACCATTATCAAGCACATAAGACAATAAATACAGGTATTGCTTCATTTTTGAGATAGGTTATAAGCCTTAAAACCGGCTTGTTATTTTATTATACTGTTATAAATTATAAAAACTTACCTTAAATTTTAAAATTTCAAAATTAGTTTTATTAGGTATCAAAGTCAAGGTAAAATGAATACCGTTTAATTGTTTTTTGACTTAATTTTACATGTAAGCTATTTAAAAAAAACATTTTTTTATCTCTTAATTGCTATATTTATTGCTTTGTGTCAATAAGGTATTAATAACAATTCGATTATCAACACTTAGCTGTTTTTGATTTTTTTCCGGGAAATAAGATTGAAGAGTAAAGATAATAGGTAAATATCAGGAGCATTATTTTTTTTTACCTTTTCTTTTATTTATTTCATCACGTATTTTTGATGCTCTTTCGTATGCTTCTTCGCTAATGGCTTTTGAAAGCATTTCTTTAAGTTCAATGATGTTTAATTGTGAGAACTCTCCGTCTTCAACAGGTTTTTTTTCTTCATTTATATCCTCTGGTGATGGTTCTGTTTTTTCGTCCTGTAATATTATTCCTGCTGTTTCGAGAATTGATTCATAGGTATATATCGGGCATTTAAATCTGACAGAGAGGGCAACTGCATCTGATGTTCGGGAGTCAATTTCAACTTCTTTTGTGCCATCAAAGCATATTAATTTAGCAAAAAATATTCCTTCACTAAATTTATAAATTATTACCTCATTTATAATAATATTAAAAGTTTCAGCAAAATTTTTAAAAAGATCATGAGTAAGTGGGCGACTTGGCTTCATATTTTCTAATTCTATTGCTATTGCCTGTGCTTCAAAGCTGCCAATTATAATCGGAAGCCGCCTTTTTTCTCCGGCTTCGCCCAAAATTAATGCATAAGCACCTGATTGTGACTGGCTATATGAAATACCTATAATTTCAAGTTTTGTTTTGTCCATAGATATTAAAAGATCTTTCAGGTTTTGATAAAATTTTCACCACTATGTTGCAAAGTTAGTACAAAAAAATAAACATTTGAAAAGAAACCTTTGCTTTTTCTTATTTGTTAATAACCGGATATTATAATAAATAACTGTTCAATCTGCTTTTTACTTGCATATAGTTGGCTCAAAAAATCTTATTTTAATGTAAAGTTACAAATAGTTTATTAGCTTTCAAAATGTTAACTATTTAAATGCTTTTCTTTTAACTTTATTTTATGCGTTTACTCTGTAAATAGTAGTTATTTTTTGGATCAATTTAATATTTTAAACTCATAATTATCTTAATAATAATAAATAAAAGTTATTATTGACAAAATAAATTTATAATTTTGCGCCCGATTGTATAAGTTTTAAATAGTTATTTTTCATTTTTTCAATAATTTAATTTAATTAAAAAAAGGAGGATGAAATGCCCGTAATATTTTGGTTAGTTCCTTTGAGTGCTATTTTAGCTTTATCATTTGCTTATTACTTTTTCAGGCAAATGATGCAACAGGATGAGGGGACAGATTTAATGAAAAAAATTGCTCAACACGTCAGGGATGGTGCAGGTGCCTATTTAAAACAACAGTACAAAGTCGTTATATTGGTGTTTCTGCTTATTACTGCGTTGTTGAGTTTATTGGCCTATGGTTTGGGAGTTCAAAACCCCTGGGTTCCATTTGCTTTTTTGACCGGGGGTGCTTTTTCAGCTTTAGCTGGTTTTTTTGGCATGAAAGCTGCCACTTATGCTTCAGGACGTGTTGCACATGCTTGTCGCAGTTCACTTAATCTTGGTTTACGTTTAGCCTTTCGCAGTGGAGCTGTAATGGGATTGGTAGTTGTAGGTTTGGTATTGATTGATATTTCAGCATGGTTTATTATTTTAAATCAATTTGTTGATGTTGGTTCTATGGATCCGGGCTACAAATTAATGACAATAACTGCGATAATGCTTACCTTTGGTATGGGTGCATCTACCCAGGCATTGTTTGCTCGTGTAGGCGGAGGTATTTATACAAAAGCTGCCGATGTGGGTGCTGACCTGGTAGGAAAAACCGAGGAGGGAATTCCGGAGGATGATCCCAGAAATCCTGCAACTATAGCTGACAATGTTGGTGATAATGTAGGTGATGTTGCAGGTATGGGTGCAGACCTTTTCGAGTCGTTTTGTGCTTCAATACTGGCAACAGCACTTCTTGGTGCAGCTGCTTTTATGTCTTATGGAATCGATATTCAAACAAATGCTGTAATTGCTCCTATGCTTATTGCTGCTGTGGGTACTTTACTGTCAATTCTTGGTGTATTTTTGGTAAGAACAAAAGAAAATGCTACTCAAAAACAATTGCTTAAATCATTAAGTTTCGGAGTTAATTTTAGTGCTGTATTGATTGTAATTGCAGCGTTTGTTATTTTGTATCTATTAAATATTCCTAATAGCAGTGGAATTTGGGCATCTATACCTGACTGGGGTTTTATTGGAATTTGGGGTTCTATTGTTATTGGTTTGATTGCAGGTATAGCAATCGGCCAGTCAACCGAATATTTTACCGCTTCAGCATATAAGCCGACGCGAAAAATTGCAGAATCCAGCAAAACCGGGCATGCTACGGTTATAATTAGTGGTGTTGGTACAGGCCTGATTTCTGCGGCTGTTCCTTTGGGTATAATTGTAGTTGCAATTACACTTGCATTTTCTTTCGCAACCGGTTTTGATTATTCTGTGGCCAGCTTAAATTATGGTTTATACGGCATTGGTATAGGCGCTGTAGGTTTGCTTTCCACTTTAGGTATAACACTTTCTACAGATGCTTATGGCCCGATTGCCGATAATGCAGGTGGTAATGTTGAAATGTGCGGCCTCGGTTCTGAAGTGCGTTCGCGTACAGATGCTCTTGATGCACTTGGCAATACTACGGCAGCTACTGGTAAAGGATTTGCCATTGGCAGTGCTGCACTAACAGCTCTGGCACTTTTAGCTTCTTATTTTGAGGAAATAAGGATGATGTTTGTTAAGTTCCTTGATAAACCACAAGAACTAATTAATAATACACCCGCAATTGAAGCTGAATTTATTGATTTTGTGTATCATTTTAATATTCATTTGATGAATCCACATGTTATAGTTGGTATTTTGCTGGGTGTGATGTCAGTATTCCTTTTTAGTGGTATGACAATGAATGCTGTTGGTCGTGCCGCACAAAAAATGGTTAATGAAGTACGCAGGCAGTTGAAAACTATTCCCGGTATTATGGAGGGTAAAACAGAGCCTGATTATGCCCGGTGTGTTGAAATATCAACCAAGGGAGCACAGCGTGAAATGCTTATTCCTTCTTTAGTTGCAATATTTATACCTGTTATTGTAGGACTGATATTTGGTGTTGCAGGTGTTGCAGGACTGCTTATCGGAACTATTTCCAGTGGTTTTGCCCTTGCTATTTTTATGGCTAATGCCGGTGGAGCCTGGGATAATGCCAAAAAATACATAGAAGCGGGCCATTTTGGAGGCACAGGTTCTGAGGCGCATAGTGCATCAGTTACAGGGGATACCGTTGGCGATCCGTTTAAAGATACATCAGGCCCCAGCCTGAATATCCTTATAAAACTTATGGTTATGGCCTCAGTTGTTACAGTTGGTGTTGCCGTTACGTATAGCCTTTTATAAAAAAACCATTTTTTATAAAATAATAAGGTGTATCTTTAAACTTTGTTTTTAGGTACACCTTATGTTATTATTAGAAGAGAGTGATAAATATCTTTAAATATTGGTTTAGGCTTCTTTATGTTTTATGTAAAAGCTTCTGAATATTATGGTAAGGAAGACAGATTTTCTTGTAATTGGTTCGGGAATAGCCGGATTGCATTATGCATTGAAAGTTGCCAAATACGGTAAAGTAGCTCTTATAACCAAGGCACCTATTAGGGAAAGCACGACTAAATATGCTCAAGGCGGAATAGCTGCAGTGGTGCGTTCACCTGACCGGGTTGATAAACATGTTAGGGATACTTTAGATTGTGGTAAGGGTTTATGTGATGAAAAGATAGTTAATATGGTTGTAAGAGAAGGCCCTGAGCGTATTAAAGACCTTATAGATTTTGGGACAAAATTTGATAAAGATGATTCCGGCAATTATGAATTGGGGCGTGAGGGGGGTCATTCAGAATACCGCGTGTTGCATCATAAAGATAATACCGGCAAGGAGATTATTCGTGCCCTTGTTGAAGCAGCCCGGAGCCACTCTAATATTGAGATAATTGAAGAGAGATTTGTTGTAGAAATTATTACTCAGCATCATCTTGGGCAATTGGTAACGAGTAATAATCCCGGTATTGAATGTTATGGTGCATATGTTTTAAATCCTGATACAGGAGAGATTACTACATTTTTGTCGAAGATCACCTTATTGGCAACAGGAGGCGCAGGCATGGCATATCAAACAACAACTAATCCCGGTATCGCTACCGGAGATGGTATTGCCATGGTATACCGTGCTAAAGGCATGGTTGAGAATATGGAGTTTGTGCAGTTTCATCCTACATCATTGTATAATCCGATTGAGAGGCCCTCCTTTTTAATAACAGAGGCATTGAGAGGATTTGGTGCTGTGTTGAAAAATTCTGACGAACAAGAATTTATGTATAAATATGATAGCCGGGGCTCACTGTCTCCGCGAGATGTTGTTGCACGTGCAATAGATAATGAGATGAAACTTTCAGGAGAAGATCATGTATATCTGGATTGCCGCCATATTGATAAGGTTGCATTAAAAAGGAGTTTCCCGAATATTTACAAAAAATGCAGATCACTCGGTATTGACATAACAAGTGATATGATACCTGTTGTGCCGGCTGCTCATTATATTTGTGGCGGTATAAAGACAGATGAATACGGACTTAGCACTATCAACAGGTTATACGCAGCAGGAGAGTGTGCTTCTACCGGAATGCATGGAGCCAACAGAATGGCGTCTAACTCATTACTTGAAGCTGTTGTCTTTGCCGATAGGGCGGCACGAAAATCTTCCCGCGAATTCAAAAACTATAAATTCTGTGACGATGTACCTCCCTGGGATGCCGAAGGTACTGTGCTAAATGAAGAGATGATACTTATTACACAAAGCCTTAAAGAGGTGCAGGGAATAATGAGTAATTATGTCGGTATTGTTAGATCAAACCTTCGGCTGGAACGAGCTTTAAAAAGACTTAATCTTATTTATAAAGAAACAGAAGATTTATACATAAAATCTATACTTTCACCAAAACTTTGCGAACTGCGCAATGTAATTAACGTTGCTTATCTTATAATTAAAATGGCAATGAAAAGAAAGGAGAACAAAGGATTACATTACTCATTGGATTATAGTGAGAAATAAAATTAATTATAATGGCGCTAATAAAAACAATAAGAGGTTATACCCCACAATTCGGAGAAGGATGCTATTTAGCTGATAATGCTACCATTATCGGTGATGTAATTATGGGTGATCATTGCAGTGTCTGGTTTAATGCAGTTATTCGGGGTGATGTTCATTATGTAAGAATAGGCAATAAAGTTAATATCCAGGACGGTGCTGTAATACATTGTACTTTTGAAACTGCCCCAACCGATATTGGTGATAATGTGAGCATTGCTCACAATGCAATTGTCCATGGCTGTCGAATAGGAAACAATGTTTTGATAGGCATGAATGCTGTCATTATGGATAACGCACAAATAGGTGCCAATTCTATTATTGCTGCCGGAAGTGTTGTTTTAGAAGAAACTATTGTTGAAGCCGGAAGTGTTTATGGCGGAGTACCTGCCAAAAAGATCAAGTCAATCAGCCCGGAACATACAAAAAACCTGCTTGAAAGAATTTCTAACAATTATATAAAATATGCTTCCTGGTATAAAGGCTGAATTAAGTTAATCATATAAAAAAAAAGGGAAGGCTTTTTGTCCTTCCCTTTTTTTAACAACTTTAAGCTTCAATAGCTTATAAGATATTCTTTTTTCTTAACGTGCTATTTGAACACGGTCAGTTGCTATACCTTTATCGGTATGTATTTGTATCAGGTAAACGCCTGTTTGCAGATTGCTGATGTTAATCACAGACTCATGAGAATCTACAACAATGCTTTTTACTACTTGTCCGCTAAGGGTTATCAGTTTTATTTCGTTGATTAATTCGTTTGATTTAACTGAAACCTCGTCTTTTGCGGGGTTAGGATATATTGATAACTCAGCTCCTTCAAGTTCAGTTAATCCTGTAACATCCTGGAAGTTAGCGGTAAGGCTTACATCAGCAGCAGGCATAGTTACAGTAGTTTCTGCAGATTCAGGATCATCAACATAGTCTGTATCGCCTGTCCAGTTTTCAAATTCATATACTTGTTCGTTTTCTTCTGCTTCAGCTGTAATAGTAACTTCTTCGCCATAGTGGTATTCACCTTCACCTTCAACTGTTCCGCCTTCTTCGGGATTAGCTTCAAGTTCCAGGGTAAATAGTTCGAATTCCATTGTTACCTCTACAGTTTTATCTTCTTCGACAGTTATTTCGTCTTCAACTGTAAGATAAGCTTCTTTTTCTACTTTATATTCATGTGTTCCTTCTTCAACGTCTTCAAATACATACTCGCCCGGTTCATTTTCAACTTCACCCAAAGTAACTATGGCTTCTTCTATTTCATTACCTTCTACGTCTTCAATTTCGAAAGTAACTGTATATGTTGGTATTGGTTCCATTTCAACATTAACAGTTTTTGGGCCTTCCACAGTTATCTCATCTTCAACGTCAGTGTAGCCTGTTTTTTCGACCATATAATCGTATGTTCCCTCATCAACTTCTTCAAATATTGCAATTCCCTCCTCATTAGTTTCTTTTTCTTCTTCGTCTAATGTAACTAAAGCACCTTCCAACGGATCACCTGTTTCACTGCATTCAACTTCGAAGGTAACCTCAAATGGTGGTTCCGGCGGCTCTGCCAAATATACAATAGCATTTTTGTATAAGATCGAACCGTCGCCGGTATAGTTAATACCACCACCAGACATAGTCAGAAGGTTAATTGCGATGATATTTTTATCTTCTTTTTCAGCAATTGCATGCCATCCATTATCATAGTCGGCAAGCAATATACCGTCAACAGTGCCGGGATGATCAAGAAGCATTGTAGAGGTAGTGCCAAAATCCTCCACATCTGTAAAAATTGGATGATCGGGCTCATGGATTTCGTCCAAATTCAATGCGTGAGTTCCATCGCCTGTTGCTTGCTGCCATGGGGAATAGTTTTCGTTGAAATATGTGCCTCCTATTTCCCATCCCCAAAAGTCCATCACAAAGCAACCTTCAATAAAAGCTCCACCTTCGTCAATATACTCTGCAAGCACATTACCCACATGGTCGGGGTCGGCATTTGCTGCGCCTGCACTCCATTGATGGTTGTTATAAGTTATCAAAACATCATACTCAAGAAGATCATCTACATCCATATCGGCAATTAAGCCCTGTGGAAACAGAGATGCATTGATGTTATCAAAATCATCTAATTCGTTGATAAATGCATCATGAGGATCATCGTCAGGAGTAAGAATGGCCACATCTATCTCCGCTCGCGGGGTTAAACCCTTAGAAAAATCTGTGTCCAGTTCCTCTACTGAGGGTGAAGCTGGACTTCTGGTCGGTTCTTCCATATTTTGCGACTGCAAACTACTGCTTTGCCCAAAAAGAAAAGCAAATAAAAAAACCGAAAATAACATTAAAGTAATTTTTTTCATAATTAAAACAATTTTCAGAGTTCGTAAAACATTAATTTTTTATAAAATTTTGTTTGAAAAAACAATGCAGAATTATAATCCTGTCTTTTTTGATTTCAACAAAAAATCATTATTACAATTTGCTAATATACTAAAAGGTGACTGGAAAAAAATCATGGCCATCAAATATATATATATTTAATGTAAATATATTTAAGACAAATGATTGCCAAACCCCGACTAATGATTCGAAATTAAAACCAGGTTTAAAAAAGTTAAATTTCTTTTAAACTTCAAGGTTTATTCAAAGACAAAATAGTTGGTGTGTAATTTTTTATTTTGGAGTTATATTTTCCACATCATCAATTGACTTTGGTATTGGTTTTCCCAATACTTTGTATCCGTTTTTTGTTACTTGAATATCATCTTCAATTCTTATACCACCAAGCCCTATGTATGATTTTACTTTTTCATAGTTTATAAAATCAAGGAATTTTTTCTCATTTTTCCATTTTTCTATAAGTTGCGGGATGAAATAAATTCCCGGTTCGACAGTAACAACAAAATTTTCCCGGAGTTTTTTACCTAAGCGCAGGTTTCCTATTCCGAAGATATCAGATCTTTTTACTTCATTGTCATAGCCAACAAAATCTTCACCCAGATCCTCCATGTCATGTGCATCTAACCCGAGCATGTGTCCTATGCCGTGAGGCATAAACATAGCGTGTGCACCTTGTTCAACGGCTTGTTCAGCATCACCTTTCATGAGTCCAAGTTCACTCAGCCCTAAAACAATTTTTTTGCAGGCGTTCATGTGTACGCTTAAATTAGTTACGCCATCTTTTATAGTTTGTATTGCTTTTATTTGAGCATCTAGTACAATTTGATAAATGTTTTTCTGCATTTGACTGAATTTGCCTCCAACAGGTGTTGTTCTTGAATGGTCGGTTGCATAGTGCAGAGGTGATTCACAGCCTGCATCCACCAGTAACAGGTCGCCCTTTTCCAATTTATTACTGTGATCATGATTGTGTAATGTTTCGCCATGTTTAGAAAGTATAATAGGGAATGATGCTATAGTACCTGAAGATAGAGCGATACCTTCAATCAGGCCGGCGATTTCCCTTTCATATACTCCTGGTTTTGCCATTTTCATAACTGTGGTATGCATGAGGTATGCAGTGTCCATAGCTTTTTCCAGCTCGTTGATCTCCTGTTGTTCTTTTACTGATCGCAAACTAACAACTCCATTAATAAGTTTTGTTGAAGCATTTTCTTTTTGCTCATTGATGGGTATGTTAAGCAGCTCATTTAGCAATATTTTATTTTCTCCCCTGTAAGGTGGAAGGTAATGAATCGTTTGTTTTTTTCTAAGAGCGCTTTTTAGTTTATCATATAAGCGTGCAAATTGTTCTGTTTTATTGATACCCACTTTTTCGCTAATTTCTTTGATTGTAGGCTGCGGCCCCATCCATATTATATCATCCAGTGTTACATCGTTACCAAATAATATTTCTTCGTTGTTATCTATATCTATGATGCCAGCCAGTCCCGGCATGTCAAGACCAAAAAAGTAAATAAATGTACTGTCCTGCCTGAACCGGTATGAATTAGCAGGATAGTTCATTGGAGAATAGTTGTTTCCTAAAAGTAGTATGATACCGTTACTTACTTTTTGTTTAAGTTTATCACGTCTTTTGATGTATGTATTTTTATCAAACATATTTATATTTTTTTGATTATTAATTCATTATTTGTTCAATTTCATCTGCTTCAATTGGCAAGTTTTCTGTTAAATCAACCGGTTTTTTGTCTATAACCATAATATTGTTTTCAATTCTGATACCAATGTTTTCTTCTGGAATGTATATCCCTGGCTCGCATGAAAGCACCATTCCGGGTTTAAGAGGTTCAAACCTGTTGCCGACATCATGCACATCAAGGCCCATAAAATGCGAAATACCATGGGGAAAATATTTTTTATATAATGGTTCGTCCGGGTTTTGTTTTTTTAAATCAACTCTGTTGATAAGTTTTAGGTCTATCAATTCACTTTCCATAATTTTGCAAGCCTCTTTATGGTATGAATTTATTGTTGTGCCGGTTGTCAGCATTGATTTTGCTTCCTTTAAAACTTTCAATACGCTGTTGTAAACCTCTTTTTGCCTTTTTGTAAACCGGCCGTTAACAGGGATGGTTCTTGATATATCGCTGGCATAATTTGCATACTCGGCGCCTGTATCTATAAGCAAAAGCTCTCCATCTTTGCAAATATCGTTATTCGTTGTATAATGTAAAATTAATGCATTAGAACCCGATGCTACAATAGGTTGAAAAGAATGACCTGTGGCACCGTTATACAAATATTCGTGAATGATTTCGGCTTCCACTTCATATTCTTTAACTCCGGGTTTAATAAACTTTAATAACCTAAAAATCGCTTTTGATGTGATTTCAATTGCTGTTTTTATAGCTTTTATTTCTTCTTTTGATTTTATCGTTCTGAGATTAGCTATTATTGGAGCAGCTCTCAGGTAGTTATGCAGAGGGTATTTATGCTTTAATTTATGTGCAAATTGCAAGTTGCTGCATGTATACTCAAGGTTATTATAATCCGGGCTTTCTATAGTACTGAGGTAAACATGATCAGCATTTGACATAGCATTTTGTAAATGTGAATAAAAAGAATTTTGAGAAAATACATTTTTTATTCCTGAGATGTTTTTAGCATCTGTTTCGGTTAAATTTTTTCCCTCCCATAATGCTATGTTATTGTCGTTGCATGGTATAAACAGGGTTTCATGTAATTTTGGATCAGGGCTGTCAGGATAAAGCAGCAAAGTTATTTTATCACGGTCTATACCTGTAAGGTAAAAAAAGTCAGGATTTTGGCGAAATGGATAATATTGGTTATGGCTTCGGGTAATTTTATCATTAGAAAGGATAACAGCTATGGAGTTTGGGTGCATCTTTTTGATAAATTCCGACCTGTTTTTTTTAAAAAGAGAATTGTTAAATGGAAAATATTTCATGTTTATATACCTATGTTTCAGGCAGTTTTCTGTAATTTATATAAATTTATTGGTAGCGATTAATAAATGAATAATATGATGTTTTTATTTATAACGGTTATAAATTACTTAATTTTTTGTAAAAAAGATTATAAAAATATACATTTGTTTCGGTTTTATGAAATTGATTAAAAAATTCGGCATATAGCTGTTGTTTTAAATCGGATTGAAAATAATAACAAATAAACAACTTTTTTAATAGATATTCAATAATTTTATTACCACATTCAATTTTAAAAAGCGATGGGCAATAAACGAATAGGATTTTCGACATTAAGCCAGAAATATGTAATGGCATTGGCCGGCATATTTTTGATGCTTTTTTTGGTAGTACACCTAACTATTAATTTGCTGATGATTGTTGGAGATGATGGCGAATTATTCGGAGAGGCTGTACAATTTATGATAACCAATCCATTTATCAAGATAATGGAGTATGTTTTGTTTGGTGGATTTTTGATTCATATATTGCTTGGGGTTATCTTAGAAATATATAATTACAGGGCACGTCCGATTAAGTACGCCAAGAGTTTAAAAACCGAGAAGTCCAGGTTTTCGAAATATATGATACATACGGGAGTGATTATTTTTATATTTCTGTTTATTCATTTTTTAAACTTTTTCTTTGTAAAAGTTGGGTTTGTTCCTGTTCCTGAATATGCAGATAGTCCGCATGATTTTTTCCCGATGGCTGTTGTGGTTTTTCAAAACCCTTTATATTCTGCTATTTACCTGGTTGCTTTAGTTTTTTTGGGTTTTCATTTAAAGCATGCTTTTCAGTCGGCTTTTCAATCATTGGGTTTGAATCATGAGAAGTATACTCCTGCGATAAAAGTAATAGGTACAATTTATTCAATTGTTATAGCTGTTGGTTTTGCACTTATTCCAATATATTTTTTATTTTTTTATAGTTAATAAAATATCAACTCGGAAAGTTTTGAGCCATGATAAAATTTGATTCTAAAATACCGTCAGGACCTTTAACTGAAAAATGGGAGACATACAAGACCGGATTGAAGCTTGTAAGTCCTGCCAATCGCAAGAAGCTTGATGTTATTGTTGTTGGCACAGGTTTAGCAGGTGCTTCTGCTGCCAGTTCACTGGGAGAGCTTGGTTACAATGTTAAGGTTTTTTGTTTTCAGGATACTCCACGCCGGGCACATTCAGTTGCTGCCCAGGGAGGGACTAATGCTGCGAAGAATTATAAGAATGACGGCGATAGTGTTTACAGGTTATTCTTAGATACTATAAAAGGCGGTGATTATCGTTCGCGTGAGGCAAACGTTTACCGGGCGGCAGAGGTCAGTAATAAAGTAATTGATCATTATACGGCTTTAGGTGTGCCTTTTGCACACGATTATGGTGGCATGTTAGATACCCGGTCTTTTGGAGGGGTTCAGGTTTCAAGAACCTTTTATGCTAAGGGTCAAACCGGTCAGCAGTGTTTGCTGGGCAGTTATTCATCTTTAAGCAGGCAGGTAGAAAAGGGAACTGTTACAATGTATTCTCGTCGTGAAATGATTGATTTGGTTGTAATTGACGGGCAAGCTCGTGGTATAATAGCCCGCAACCTTATAACCGGTGAATTGGAGAGACATTCTGCCCACACAGTTGTTTTGGCAACAGGTGGTTATGGTACAGTTTTTTACCTTTCCACACTTGCTTTGGGGTCAAATCCAATGGCTGCCTGGTCAGCCCATAAGAAAGGGGCATTATTTGCTAATCCTAGCTTTATTCAAATTCATCCGACCAGTGTTCCTGTTCTCAATGAATACCAGTCGAAATTGACACTTATGTCTGAATCTTTGCGTAACGACGGAAGAGTTTGGGTACCTAAAGCCAAGGATGATAATCGCCATCCGAATGAAATACCCGAGGAAGAAAGGGATTATTACCTGGAGCGCCAATATCCGGCATATGGAAATTTGGTACCCAGAGATGTTGGTTCGAGGGCTGCAAAAGAACGATGTGATGCAGGTTATGGAGTAGGAGATACCGGGCTGGCAGTTTATCTCGATTTTAAAGATGCAATTAACAAACAAGGAAAAGCTGCTATAAAAGACAAGTATGGGAACTTGTTTGAAATGTATGAGAAAATTACAGGTATAATTCCGTATGATGAGCCCATGAAAATTTATCCTGCCGGCCATTATACAATGGGCGGGCTTTGGGTAGATTATAACCTTATGACCACTATTCCGGGCTTATATGCTATAGGAGAATCCAATTTCTCAGATCATGGTGCAAACAGACTTGGAGCTAATTCTCTCATGCAATGTTCGGGCGACGGCTATTTTATACTCCCATATACAATAGCTGATTATCTTGCTGACGAAATTGCAACTCCAAGAATACCCACTGATACTGCTGAATTTGATAAGGCAGAAAAGGATGTTAAAGAAAGAATAGATAGACTAGTAAATATAAAAGGAAGTGAAACAGCTACCTCTTTCCACAGGAGATTAGGAAAAATATTATGGGATTATTGCGGAATGATTAGAAATGAAGAAGGTTTGCTTAAAGGTTCGCAATTGTTAAAAGAACTGGAGGAAGAGTTTTACAAAGAACTTGCAATTCCCGGCACCGGTTATGAATTGAATCAGGAATTAGAAAAAGCACTTCGAGTTGAAACTTTCTTTGAAATAGGACATTTGATGATACAGGATGCGTTAAATCGTAAAGAATCATGTGGAGCTCATTTCAGGGAGGAGTCACAAACAGAAACCGGGGAAACATTGAGAATTGACGAAGAATATGCTTATGTGGCGGCATGGGAGTATAAAGGGCCTGATAAGAAACATATAATGCATAAAGAAGACTTGAATTTTGAGTTTGTTGAACTAAAACAACGAAGCTACAAATAGATTTAGTAATGATATTACAAACTTTGTATGCTGAAAGATGATTGCTCTGTTTACGCTTGGAATTGTAAAATGTCTATTAATATTATATGTTGTATAAACCGATATTAAATTAGTTAACAGCCGAATTATAAATATATACAACCATGAATATCACATTAAAAATATGGCGACAAAAAAACGCAAATGCAAAGGGGCGTTTTGTTAAATACAACCTGGAAAACGTATCGCCTGAAATGTCTTTTTTGGAAATGCTTGATTTTTTAAACGAACAATTAATAAAGAAGGGTGACGATCCGATAGCATTTGACCATGATTGCAGGGAGGGTATTTGTGGCGCATGCGGCATGTATATAAACGGTCGTCCGCATGGCCCTGAGAAAAAGACAACAACATGCGAGCTTCATTTGCGATCTTTTGAGGATGGCAGTACCATTGTTGTTGAACCATGGAGGTCGAAAGCTTTTCCTGTTATCAAAGATCTTATGGTTGATCGCACTGCTTTAGATGAAATTATTCGTTCAGGCGGGTATATCAGTGTTAATGCAGGCTCTGCACCGGAAGCCAATTCTATACCTGTCGATAAACATTCATCAGACAAGGCTTTCGATGCTGCTGAATGTATAGGCTGTGGGGCATGTGCCGCGGCATGCAAAAATTCTTCAGCTATGTTATTTGTAGCGGCGAAAGTGTCGCAATTGGCATTATTACCTCATGGTAAACCTGAAGCTGCCCGGAGAGTCCAAAAAATGGTCAAAAAAATGGATGATTTGGGATTTGGGGGATGCTCAAATACCTATAGTTGTCAAATTGACTGCCCAAAAGGGATTGATGTGGAGTTTATTGCCCTTATGAACCGTGAATTTTTTAAAGCTAAAGTTTGCAAATCTAAGGCGAAATAACTATAACTTCCTAGTAACAAGATAAAAATACAGAAAAAAAACAAAAAACTATAATTAATATTTAAATATTTCATACCTTTGATATAATCAAACAGATTTTTTTAATATTTAATATAATCTTATTATGGGAAATCAAAGACTTGACGCAAAAAAACTTGAAGATGCAGCAAGTAAATTACGTGCTATAGCGCATCCTATGAGAATAGCTATAATTGAGATGCTTGATAAGAACAAGCAAATGAATGTTACATCAATTTATGAAAATCTAAAAATTGAGCAGGCATCAGCTTCGCATCATTTGAATGTTTTGAAAAATAAGGGTGTTCTTAAAAGCCGAAGGAGTGGCAAGAATACTTTTTATTCAATCAAAGATGACGCGTTGAAAAGTATTATAGAATGTATTGAAAAATGCAATTAATTGGCTGAAGATTTTGCTTAATTTGTGAAAAGTTTGTGAAAAGGGAGAGTTTTTTAACAATTTTTGTTAAAGGGTTCTCTTTTTTTTATGATTACTTATTTATGATATATGTTTTTAAGATTAGATCAAATTTTAATATGGAAAACGCCCTCTCCTTGACCTTTGTTCGAATTTTTCCTGATGAAGAAGATTTCCATTGTCATCGTATACCATAACTCTTTTTTTGTTACCAAATCTATCCCTGATAGTCCATTCGCCGACACGTTTTCCATTTTTGAAATTTCCGGTTTGCAATTCATTACCATTGCTGTAATATGCAGTAAATTTACCTTCAGGCCGGTTATCTTTAAATCCCTGTTCTCTTGCTAAAGATCCTTGTTCACAGTAAAAATGCCATTTACCCTGCTTTTTTCCCTTTTCATATAATCCTGTTTTTTGTAAATTTCCATTTTCGTACCATTGTTTCCACTTGCCTTCCTTAGTACCTTCTTTATACCTTCCGGTATATCTTTTGTTTCCGTTTTTATACCAATGCTGTGCTTTACCGTGTCGCAAATCGTTATTATAGTTTATGATATATTGTTTTTGTCCATTTTCAAACCAACCTTCCCATAGTTTGTCCATTTTGCCCATGTTAAATTTACCACGGTCTTTTTTTTGCCCATTTTCATACCAGCTAGTCCATACACCGTTTTCCTTATTCTCCTTAAAATGACCTTTATGGCTTTTAGCCCCTGATTCATACCATGTAGCCCACAGTCCGCTGCGATCACCATCCTTGAAGTTTCCTTCGCGTAATTTATTGCCACAACTGTAAAAATATGTCCAATGACCATGTTGAACACCTTTTTTAAAATTACCTTTGCTTGCAATATTTCCGTTATCATTATAAAAAATCCATGTACTGTCTTGTAAACCTTTTATCAAATTGCCTTCCATTTCAGGCTTTCCGTTTTCATAATACCAGTGTGCATAACCATGTATTTGATTATCCTTATAAATTCCCTCAAATTTCTTTTTACCGTTTTCGAAGTATTTTTTGCTTTCGCCATTTTTTTTCCCCTTTGAATAAGTTGATTTTTCTTTTAACTCACCATCTTCATAATAAAATTTCCATAATCCATGTTTAAGACCGTCTTTTATATTACCTTTCATTTCAAGTACACCATTAGGAAACCATCCCCTTGATAATCCTTCTTCGTATTGTATTTCAGACCATTTTGTTCCGTCTTCGTACCAATATTCCCACAAACCTGTTTTTTCACCGCTGTCATATTTGCCTTTTGACCATATATTGCCCGATTTATACCAATATTTCCATAAACCTGTTTTATGGTCATCCTTTATCAAACCTTTTTCTTTAATTTGACCGCTTTGATAAAATATTTTTCTTTCTCCCGTAGTATGATTATGTTCTTTTTTTAAAGTTCCATCTGAAGACCAATACTTCCAATTTCCTGATTTTAAGTTATTCTTAAAACTGCCCCTGGCTTCTTTTTTCCCGTTATCATTAAAATATTTCCATTTTCCTTCTTTTCCGGTTTCATGCCATTCACCCGTTTTTTTTACTATGCCGTTTTCATAGTATTTGGTATAGGTTTTCAGGTCGTAATCAAAATCAAATATTTTTATTGAATCACTATTGAAGAAGTTCCATGTATTTTTTCGACTACCTGAATCATATTTCCCTTTTTTTCTTATAGTATTGTTTTTATCGTAATAAATCCATTTTCCATGTTTTTGGTTATCAATAGAGTCGCCTTGTCCCTTCAACTCTTCATGTTGTATTGGTAATTCAAACTTTTGAGCTGACAAAGAACCGGCCGAAAAAGCAATTAAAATAATTAAAAAAGTAAATGTTATTTTTTTTGTCATCATATTGAAATATATATTTTTTATTAATGTTGATATCAAAATTGTTCAAAAAATCATCTTTAAAAATTATTACTGCGATTATAAATCCTTTTTAAATAGCAACTGTTAATTTTTATTATTGATGATATATGCTTTTTCTTTCACTGATAAACGATAATATTATTGTCTAATTATCTCTTTGGATTGTGAAATTAATAAGTTTTTCCAATGATTTGCGAGAATCGGAATCGGGAAAACTATAGAGTGTTTTCAGCGCTATATTTTTAAAATGGCACATTTTTTCCCGGGCGTAATCAATACCACCACTATTATTTACCTTTTGTATCAGTGTATTTATTTTTTCCGGGTCATGATTGTGGTTTTTTAATATGTTGATAATTTTTCTTTTTTGTTGGTAATCAGCATTATTCAGGAGATAAATCAGTGGTAAAGTCATTTTCCTGTCTTTAATATCCATTCCTGAGGGCTTACCTTTTAGCGAGTCAATATTATAGTCTAACAGATCATCTTTAATTTGAAAAGCGATACCACAATTAATTCCTATTTGATACATTTTTTCTATTATATCCTGATTTGATATTACAGAAGCTGCTCCGGATGTAAAACATGATGCTATGAGAGATGCTGTTTTTTTTGTAATTATTTTAAAATAAACATCTTCTTCAATATTTATATTTCGGGTTTTTTCAACCTGGAGCAGTTCGCCTTCACTCATTTCCCTGACTGAATTTGAAACAATTTTCAGCAGTTCAAAATCTTCATTTTCCAGGGCCAGGAGTAATCCTCTTGAGAGCAGGTAATCACCTACAAGTACAGAGATTTTGTTTTTCCAGAGGGCATTAAGTGAAAAAAAACCTCTTCTTTCGTTTGAATCGTCTACAACATCATCATGTATGAGTGTTGCAGTATGCAGAAGCTCAATTAGTGTCGCGGCCCTGTATGTTTTTTCTGTAATACCCCCGCACATATTTGCAGCAAAAAATACAAACATGGGTCGTATTTGTTTACCCTTTCTTTTTACTATGTACCTGGTAATAGTATTAAGCAAAGGCACTTTACTTTTCATGGAGAATTTGAATTGATTTTCAAACTCTTTTAGGTTGGATTTTATAGGGGCACTTATTTCTTTTAAGGTCATTGTGGTTTCATATGGTTATTTTCTTCAAAAGTAATTATTTTAATTATCAAAATCTGCCTTTATTAAGTAATATAAATTATGATTTCACCTGGTTATTTAATAATTAATGTATCCCGTGTAATACCGGAGGTAAAAAATAATCCTATAGCATCATTTGAGATATTGCCTTGTACGTTTGCCGGGGGTGTTTCAAAAGGGTTACCTGTAAAAGTTGGTTCGGATAGTATTCCTTCAAAAAATATAATCGCATCTTCGGTGATTGAATGTGTTTCAATTGTTACCGTATCATATTTTTGAATATTATAATTATAAGGTCTTCGATTGATTAAATATCCTTCTTTTAATGATGCGTCATTAGTAAAGTTTATCATGTCAATGGTTTTGGTTATAAGCTTTCCGTTTACATATACATTCCACATGTATTTGCCGTTTTTGCTTTCCGGATCTTTACCGTAGAGTATTATATTGTATTGTTTGCGTGAGTCGTCATATTCATAAACTAATGAATCAATTAAGGGAATCGGCTTCATAGTTGATTCAGCATAATAAGTCTCATTATCATAATCGATTGTCAGGGTATAAGTTTTGCCGATGACCCCATATACATCATTATTGGTTTTGTATATTCCGGAATCTTTTTCAGCCAGTTTGAAAATATTTCCTTTATTGTCTTTAATTGTTACATTTGCTTCTGTGACTTTTTTTGCTGGCTTTTCAGATAAGTAGGGTCTTGTTTTACTCAGATAGACCTTATGACTTGTAGTATCATTTGTAATCATGCCATCAATAACCAATTTTGAATATTCATCTTCATGGAGCAGAAGATCTATTTCTTCTACACAGCATAATAGGCTGAAGAGACAAAAAAATACAAGCTTAATATTTAATATTTTCATTAGTTTGCGTTTTTTATTAATCAAAAGCTGAAATTATAGGAAACCGCGGGTATAATTCCAAACAGGAATATTTTATATGCTTGTGTTTTGCCGGGGTTATCTTCATTTTTATCAAAATAATAAGAAAAAACATTTTTCCGGTAATATGCATTATAAACCGAGATATTCCATTTTCCTTCCCAGTTTCTTGTTATTTGTCTTGTTGTTTTTATTGTTAATGAAAGGTCTAACCTGTGGTAATCCGGTAGTCTTTCACTATTTCGTTTTGAATAAGTTGGTAATGTTAGACCTTTATATTCAAATTTTCCGGCAGGCATTGTTATAGGCCTGCCTGTATTATAGGTCCAGCTGGCAGATGCATTAATGCGTTGATTAACATCGTATGACAAAACAAGAGAGATGTCGTGTGGGCGGTCATAGGCGGCAGGGTAAGGTTCTCCGTTATTAATGGCAGGTATTTTTCTCATTGTTTTCGACCATGTGTAACTTATCCAACCTGTAAAATCTCCTTTTGTTTTGTTTATCATAAATTCTGCGCCATATGCCCAGGCTTTGCCTGTTCTTAGCTCGCTCTCCAAATATGGGTTTAGAAGCAACGAAGCGTTTTCACGGAAATCTATTTGGTTTTTCATATTTTTATAATAAAGTTCCAGCGAACTTTCAAAAGTATTATTGTAAAAATTTCTGAAGTAACCTATAGCCCACTGATCTGCAATTTGTGGTTTTACATTAGGGCTACTTGGAAACCATACATCAAGAGGAGTTGCTGCGGTTGTGTTTGTTGCCTGATGCAGATACTGCCTGGTTCGATTGTAATTAGCCTTAACACTTTGCTTTTCATCCAATTGATAAACCATGGCAATTCTTGGCTCTAGTCCGTGGTGATGATCAAAAATTTCGCCACTGGCATATTTAGAAGTATCAGTTACATTATAATTTTTATCATACGAATAGATTGTTGCTTCACCGATATTCTGAAACAGCGAATAACGTAATCCATATTCAACTGTAATATTTTCTGATAATTTATGTTTGTTTGATGCATATAATGAGTGGTGTAGAGCGTAGTTGTTTGGCATTTTATATTCTGCTATAGGTTCTTCGCCATCAATACCTATAATATGCCCCGGGTTTAAGGAGTGGGATGTTGAATGTAGGCCGAACTTAACTGTATTTTCGGGGTTTGGATACCAGGTGAAATCTCCTTTTAAGGTGATGTCTTCTATATGTGAAGCCCAGTCAACAGAAAGCATGCCTTCTTCGGCATGCAGATTGTAATCGTAATTACTGTATACAAAGGTAAAATTTGAGAATAATTTACTGTTGAAAATGTGGTTCCATCTTAATGTGGAGGATGTATTGCCCCACTTAAAGCCGAAAATATCATCAAACCTGAAAACATCTTTGCCAAAATAACCTGAAACAAAAAGACGGTTATTTTTATTGAACCTGTAGTTTGCTTTTGCATTTAGGTCATAAAAGAAAAGTTGATTGTTTTGAAGATTTGGATCAGAAGATAAGGGCAGAAACAGGTCTGCATAAGTTCGTCGCCCCGATACTATAAAACTGCCTGTATCTTTTTTTAAGGGGCCTTCTAATGTTAGCCTGCTTGAAATTGTTCCTATCCCACCAGTTCCTTTAAACTCTCTGTTATTACCGTCATTCATCCGAATATCAAGAACAGATGATAATCTTCCACCATATTGTGCCGGGATGCCGCCCTTGTATAGCTGAAAATCCCTTATCACATCTGGGTTGAAAACCGAAAAAAATCCCATCAAATGCGATGCGTTATAAATAGGAGCTTCGTCAAGCAAAATCATGTTTTGATCCTGACCACCGCCCCTGACAAAAAACCCGGTTGTTCCTTCAGCCCCCCAGGATACTCCCGGTAATAAATGCAAGGTTTTTAGAATATCGGTTTCACCCATAAATGCAGGGATTGATCTGACTTTTTCTATTGAAAGCTTACTTGTACTCATGCGTACATCCGTAATATGGCGATCGGCCCGCTCATCGGTGATAACAACCTCTGCGAGATCAGTGTGTATAGGCTCCAGTTCAAAATCAATTGACTCGTTTGAATTCAGCTCAATATCAAAATATTCAGTATTATACCCAATGTAGGAAATTTTAAGCTTATATGCCCCTTCTTTGAGATTAATACTGTAAAATCCATAATTATTGGTGGTAGTTCCTTTATTAACAGATTCTATTTGAACAGTTGCACCCGGAAGAACCTCACCGCTTGAAGCATCTGTAATATGCCCTTTTATGGTATGCCTGGTTGAGAGCCCGGCAGATACAGTTATATTGGCTAATAAGAAAAAAAGAAGAAAAATCTTGAATATGTTGAGCATATTAAATCTAGTAATAATAAATATGTGGCTCTTTAAATTTATTTATGGAAAATGGCTATTTGCTAAATTTGATTAAAAATGACTTATTAGCTTTAATTATATGATGAAGTATAACAAAACAATAAGGTAAACAATATGTTAGTGAATAAAATTTTCTATTAAAAAAAACAGAAAATTAATGTCATTTACAAATTACTGCAAAATTACAAATTAGAGAATATTCTATAAGAAAGTTGTTTAAAAAATTTCTAACCTAAATAACAGTTTTACCAATAAAAAGTTTAAAGGCCAAATTTGTCATTTTCTGTTTGCTTGTAATTGCTGTTATTAGAAAAAAATATTGCCTATGCATTGTTTTCAAGAGTGTTTTATTGACAGACGGATATTTTTTTGATATAGTGGTTTTTTTATTGAAAAATATAGTATTGTTTAAAAGTTTTTTATAAAAGTTTAATTATTTGCCTTTGGTTATAAGTACTTGCATTGTATAAGATTTTATGCCGGCAAATATTTTATATGATTATGATAATTATGTGAATCACTGATTTGTTAATATTTATTTTTTTTTAATTTAGCAAAAGTTAACTATTACATTAATTTTAACACTACGAAATCACAAATATTATTATTAAATAATTACATCATTAAACTATATTTATATGAAACTAACAGTTGGATTTATTAAGTCGGTGTTGAATATTTATGACGAGATGACAGAAAATGGGATTTCCATTGTTTATTTGGGAGGATTTCATCACCAGATTACTAAAATGTTTACCCGCATGGCCGAAGAAGATATGGGCAGGAAAGATGAGCAGAAGTCTACTATTCGTAAGGTTTATTCGGTAATGGTTGAAACATTACAGAACATAACCAAGCATTCTGATGAGATAATTGATAAGTTTCATATCGGGAAAGGACTATTTCTGATTGGTCAAAAAGATGATATTTATTATGTTATTACTGCCAATAAGGTTACTTTACAAAAGAAAAAATATCTGGAACAAACGATAAAAGAAGTTAATCAATCAAGCAGGGATGAATTGAAGATGATGTATAAAAAGCAGATTACAGAGGGTTGTATTTCTGAAAAGGGGGGTGCAGGATTAGGTCTTATTGAAGTTGCCAAACGTACCAGGAACAAGCTTGTTTATCAATTTTTGCCTTTAGATGATGAAAATGAGTTTTTTATACTTAAGGCTGAAATTAATGCAAAAAAGATAAATGATCAATAAGTTTGAGTTGCGCTTCTTTTAATATTATGAATTTATTGAACTTTGATTTTCCCGGAAATATTTTTTAAAACCTAACGGGGAAATGGCAAACAATGATTTTTTAAAAACATCCATTGAATACCTTAAAGGTGTTGGTCCTGAAAGAGGAAATCTTTTAAGGGGAGAGTTAAATATTAACACGTTGGATGATTTGCTTTCCTATTATCCTTATCGTTATATTGATCGCAGCAAAATTTATAAGGTTAATGAGATAAAACCTGGTATGGCTTATGTTCAATTAAGTGGTTATATTTCAGATATTAAGTTTCACGGTCACAAAAGAACTACCCGAATGACTGCCAGGTTTTATGATGAAACAGGCAGTGTGGAATTGGTTTGGTTTCGTGGATTTAAATGGTTAAAAAATGCTTTTAAGGCGAGTGTAAGATATATTATTTTTGGAAAGCCCAGTGAATATGGTAATAAAATAAATATAGCCCATCCTGAAATAGAAAGTTCTGATAAGGTCAGTATTACACAGGGTTCGGGAATGAAGCCCATGTATAGCTCTTCCGAAAAATTGAAAAATAAATGGCTTGACAGCAAAGGTATCAACAAATTGATAAAAACATTACTTGATGATTCGAGATTAAAAATAGAGGAGTGTTTGCCGGCAAATATTATTAGTGATCTTAAATTACTTAATAAGCATGATGCTATAGTAAACATTCATTTTCCCAAAAACCATAGATTGCTTGGCAGGGCAATTGCCCGGTTGAAGTTTGAGGAGTTGTTTTTTATACAGTTGAATTTGTTGAGGCTTAAGAAATTGCGTACCGAGAAGGCCCGGGGGATAATTTATGATAAGGTAGGTGATTTTTTTAACCAGTATTATTACAATGTGTTAAACTTTGATCTTACGAATGCTCAAAAAAAGGTTATACGAGAGATAAGGCAAGATGTGAAGACGGGTAAACAAATGAATCGTTTGTTGCACGGGGATGTTGGGAGTGGTAAAACTGTTGTAGCCCTTATGTCGATGTTGCTTGCTGTTGATAATGGTTATCAGGCTTGTTTGATGGCTCCTACAGAAATATTGTCACAGCAACACTATGTAACTATTTCCAAATCACTTAAAGATATTGGTGTTAATGTGGGTTTATTGACTGGTTCAACAAAAAGTAGTGACAGAGCCGGCATTCTTAAAGATCTTGTTAATGGTGAGCTGCATTTGTTAATAGGCACTCATGCATTGATTGAAGAGGTTGTAAAATTCAAAAATTTGGGTTTCGTTGTTATAGATGAGCAACACCGTTTTGGGGTGGCTCAACGTGCTAAGTTATGGTATAAAAACCAAATCTCTCCTCATGTTTTGGTTATGACTGCCACTCCAATTCCCCGCACACTTGCCATGACAGTGTATGGTGATTTGGATATATCTGTAATTGATGAGTTGCCAGGTGGCCGAAAACCTGTTAAGACTATTCATAAATATGATTTAAATCGTTTAAAAGTATTTGGATTTATTCGTGATCAGATTAAAAAGGGCCGGCAGATTTATATAGTTTATCCATTGATTGAAGAATCAAAAAAGCTTGATTTGAAAGACCTTAAAGACGGGTATGAAAGCATTGTAAGAGCATTTCCTTTGCCTGATTATGGGGTTAGTATTGTACATGGCCAGATGAAATCAGCTGATAAAAACTATGAAATGATGAGGTTTATCAGGGGTGACACACAAATATTGGTTTCTACCACAGTTATAGAGGTTGGTGTAGATATTCCCAATGCATCTGTTATGATTATTGAAAATGCCGAGCGTTTTGGACTTTCCCAATTGCACCAGCTAAGAGGCCGCGTTGGGCGAGGCGCTGAACAATCGTATTGTATTTTAATGACCGGGGTTAAATTAAGCAATGAAGCCAGGCAGCGTGTAGAAACGATGGTTAAAACAAACGACGGATTCAAGATTGCCGAAACTGACCTCAAGCTTCGTGGCCCGGGAGATATTGAAGGCACTAAGCAGAGCGGTATTCTTGAAATGAAAATTGCTGATATTACAAAAGATGAGAAAATACTAAAAGTTGCCAGGGATTATGCTGTTAAAATAACTGAACAAGACCCTATGCTTGAAAAACAATGCCATCAGAAGTTAAGAAAAAAATATGAAGAGCTTTATTTGGAAAAAAAGTCCTGGAGCAAGATTAGTTGAATCAATATTTACAGGTTATTAAATAAAAAAAGGGAAGGCATTTTGACCTTCCCTTTTTTATTATATGAAAGTTAACTGTTTTTAAAGTTTATTTATTGCGATATCTGAACCCGTTCAGTTATTACACTTTCAGAAGTGTGTATTTGCATAAAGTAAACTCCTGCCCGCAGGCTACTTACATTAATGTCAACTTCAAATCCATCTGCGGGAATATCTAAGATTACTTGTCCGCTGACATCTATCAGCCTGATTTCTTTAATCTTTTCGCTTGATTTAACAGTAAAATTGTCGCGTGCAGGATTTGGGAATACTGAAAATTTAACTTCCCCGGGGGTATCAGTGAATGTGCCGTCAGCTTCAATAATTACATATTCAGTAATATCATCATCCACCACAACTTCATCTTCAAATGGATGGTAATGATCTTTTTCAACCTTGTAACTATATGTTCCTTCTTTTATTTTTTCAATTTTATATTCACCTTGCTCGTATTGTTGGCCGTCGAAAGTAATTGTGGCATTTTCTATTTCATTGCCCCACTCGTCTTCAATATCAAATGTAACTATGAAAGACCTTTCCATGGTAACATCTACAGTAATATCGTCGTCAACATCAACTTCACCCTCTTTGCCGAAGTAACCTTCTTTTTCAACTTTATATTCGTAACTTCCTTCTTCCAGGCCTTCGATCTCATATTCGCCTGCTTCGTATTCTTCACCATCAAAAGTAATGATAGCATTTTCTATTTGATCACCGTCTTTATCTTCTATATTGAAAGTAACAGTATAGGTTTCCAGGATATCAATTTCGTCGTTAATATAAGTTACTTTATTGAAGCCGGTAATTGCCAGTGTTACTGTTCCTTCTTCCGGCAGAGGTTCATCAAATTCGATTTCTGCTATATCATCTTCTGCAATTGCAGTACCAAGTATTTCTACTTCATCTTCTTCGTTTATCATTGTTATTGCAACTGTTGCACCATCTTCAACTGATTCAACTATAAATGATTCTGCACCTGCTTCTATTTCGCTGGCGTATTCAGGTTCAAATGGTGTTGGCACATCTGTTCTTACCATCAGTGATGGGTCACCAAACAATATCCATGTTGCATGAGTGCTGGTTCCCTGTCCACCGTATTGAGGAATCATAAACATGCTGCCGTTGGCAGTAATACCGCCATAAGTTCTTTTAATTGTTGGGCCGTGCTCGATACTTTCTTCCGTCTTAATACTTACCATTTCGTCTTGCCCGCACATTGGTGGTTGCCAGGGCTGGTTAATAGTAGCAGCCATCATGGCTATAGCACCTGTTGGTTCACCATCATCGTCGGTTGCCCTCAACCAGGCCTCTGCAAAGCATGTTTGGCCTACGAAAGCACCGTTAACACATGCAACTGACTGAATATATGGCAGTTTGCCTACGTTTTCAAGATTGTTTACATGGAACATGCCGTAATTGGCAACACTCCAGCCGGTCACAGAACCGTGATTGCAGAAGTTAATAGTAGAGACTCCGTCTTCGATATGCCCCGAAATTTCAGCGGCAGAGGTACTGTAACCTGTCCCGTCATAGCAACTGTGTACCTCATTATAAGTATAGTTAAGCAAAGTGTCTTTAATAAAGTCCATATGCTGATGGTCACCCTCACCGTGATGACCCATGCCGGTACCTTCATTTCTTGCAACTCCCAAGCCCGTACTTAACCATTCATCTGATTCGTCAATATCTCTTTCGTATTCTATAGTACGTTGCACTTGTGTTTCAACTTCTTCAATATTTTCTGCAGAAAAGCGCCCTACGAAAATATCGTTAAAATTGGGCGATTCAATAAATCCAAAAGCATTGTCGGAATGACCTCCCCAGCCTGGTACAGGAGGGATTTGGTCTGAGTCGCCTATTAATAGCAAATGAGCAAAGTTTTCGTTATCGTGATAATAGTCTTCTACGTAAGCTTGAATAGCTCCCGATGTGGTTCCGGCTTCTTCTGTGGATACCAGTTCGGTTTTTCTTCCAGTTGTCCGCTTCCAGTCAACGAAAGGTTTCATTGCATCCATAAAATCATCATAACAAATAATCAGCAGGCTGCCTTCTTCGGTTTCAAGCATAGGATAACCTCTTTCGGCAGCAGCAATGTTTAAAAAGAAACGCTCATAAATCCGACCAAATTCCGGCTCAACTAATATTTCTTCTTGCCTGCGTTCTAAAGTTGTTTCCCCCTCTTCGCCGGTAGAAGTTATCTCAACTTCTATATCGGTGTAAACACGGAGTGTTTTGCTCACAGGATTATACTGGAAAGGAAATATAGTTACCGTTTGGCCACGGAAATCCCTCATAATAAAAGGTTCTTCCAGTTGAGCTAAATCTTCGGGCCAGAAAGCATCTGTCTCGTATGCTTCACCATAAGTGAAAGGAACATCATCGGGATCAGTACTTCTATCGAAGTGCCCCTTAGAAGGTGCTACTTCAACGTCAGTAAACTCCTGGTATTCAGAGCTAACTACATTGATCTCCATTTTGTCCATATCAGGAATTATTATGGTTGAAACCAGTTTTGCCAAATCAGGCATGCCTTTCTCCATTATTTGTGTCCCCTCTCCAACACTGATAACATTTTCTATTCCACGCGGGGTCTCTAAAGGAGTTTTATTGTAACCATCCAGTGAATATTGAATTTGAGTTTCCTGAATATTGCTGTGAATGAGTTTTACATCTGCCGAAGTTTGTCCGGATTGATTAATTTCAACCCAGTTACTCAAACCATTGGCAGGGAAAATCATTCCAACCACTAATAAAATAATTAAATAAATGTTTCGACTCATAAACTTAGATTTTTTTGATTAATAAATTAGATGTTTGAATTAAACACTATAGTTCTTCTTTTAACAAATAAGAATTACCAATATCTTAATTAGGATTTGATATTCTTTATCAAAGCAAAGATAATACTTTTTTAATAAATAATATAAGAAGCAGCTTTTTTTGGTTACTAATGAAATTTTAAAAATGTGTGTTACATGAGAATGATTGTTTGTTAAGCTATGTAATTGTTTTATTTGAACAGTTATGTGATATTTATTTAATGACTAAACCAACTTGTAATTTTTTTCACAGGCTTATCACTTACAATTTTTTTCAGATAAATAATAATTTTGGAAAAAGTATTATTTTCGATATTTGAATCAAAACATATATGTAAAAATGGAAATACCCAGTCAAGATGATGATAAAATTGCCAGATATGCCAAAGCTCTGTCTCATCCGGTAAGGATTTACATAATCAGGTTACTTTCAAACAGTAGCTGTTGTTATAGCGGTGATTTGTCAAAAGTTTTACCAATAGCAAAATCTACTTTATCGCAACATTTAAAAGAATTAAAAAATTCGGGTTTAATTCAGGGTGAAATAGAGTCGCCTAAAATTAAATACTGCTTAAACAGGAATAACTGGGAAGAAGTTATAAAATTATTTTCAGATTTGTTTGAACTAAAATAATTTCATAAATTTGTTCGCATATTCACGAACTGAAAAATTTTATACTATGGAAATTAAAGTATTAGGACCGGGATGTTACAGGTGTCGTGAGCTTGAAAAAGCTACAAAACAGGCTATAGAGGAGCTTGGTATTGATGCGGATTTTACAAAGGAAGAAGATATCAGTAAAATTATGACTTATGGTATTTCTCGCACCCCTGGATTAGTTGTTGACGGTGAGGTTGTATTGAGCGGCAAGCTTGCAAGCGTTAAAGAGATTAAAGAACTTCTTGCAGGCGGGAAAAACAAGTAATAATGAGTTTTTTGTAGTAAGAGGATTTATGCCGGATATCATAGTTTTAGGCTTTATTAAATAAGGTGTTCTTATAGGCTCTTGCTCTACACAATTTTTTAGAACGATTATGGATTGGAAAAATGAGATAAAGATACTTTTCTGGATTTTAGTTTTTTTCTTGTTTGCATACAATATGCCTTTGGAAATTGCAGGGTTTCGCACTGCAATTATTGCTTCTTTAGATTTGGCTCGGTGGTATGCACAGGAGCATGTGATTTTATGTTTGCTTCCGGCTTTTTTCATTGCTGGCGTTATTGCGGTTTTTGTTAATCAAGCAGCTGTGATAAAATATTTTGGTGCTAATGCAAAAAAATGGGCTTCATATTCAATAGCATCAATATCGGGTACTATTTTGGCTGTATGCTCCTGTACTATATTACCTTTGTTTTCGAGTATTCACAAACGTGGGGCTGGATTAGGTCCGGCAGTGGCTTTTTTATATTCCGGGCCTGCAATTAATATTCTTGCCATAATTTTAACTGCCCGTGTGTTGGGTTGGGAGATGGGCCTTGCCAGAATTATAGGTGCCGTGGTGTTTGCCGTGGTAATAGGTTTGATTATGAACTTTATTTATCGAAGAGAAGAGAGCATTAAGGCTGAAGAACAAATGAAAGTTGAAGTTCCTTCTGAAACCAGGCCATTATGGCAAACTTCCATACATTTCTTTATTCTTGTTTTAATTCTTGTTTTTGTTAATTGGGGTGAACCTGCTCCAGATATGACTACCGGTTTTTGGTATTTTGTTTGGTCAAATAAATGGACAATAACTGCTTTGCTCGGTGTCTTGCTTGCTTATTCGCTTATTGAGATACTTAATATTCCCTGGCAATGGGTTGCTTTGGCATCAGCTCCTGTACTGGTTAGTTCATGGGTTACTACTGACACCAGTATTCCATTTGTTTTAGGAATTGCCGGTTTATCGGTAATAACATTACTCCATGGTGGCGAAAATAAAGAGTGGACGTTGTCAACCTGGAGTTTTGCCAAACAAATATTGCCATTGTTAGCTATAGGTGTTGTTATTGCCGGATTTTTGCTGGGCTCAACCCATGGTGATACTGATATACCGGGTATAATACCCGACGATTGGATAGGTAATATGGTTGGAGGTAATTCTTTGTTTGCCAATTTTTTTGCCTCTATAATTGGTGCATTTATGTATTTTGCTACTTTAACCGAGATACCCATTTTGCAAGGATTGTTATCATCAGGAATGGGTAAAGGCCCTGCACTTGCATTACTTCTTGCCGGCCCTTCATTGTCGCTGCCAAATATGCTTGTAATACGCAGTGTTATGGGTACGCAAAAAACAATCGTTTATGCTGTGCTTGTGGTTATAATGGCTACAATATCAGGTTTAATATTTGGTACTTTGTAATTTTTTTATGGCCAGGGTATTGAAAATCCCGTTAATAATTTAACAATCAATTTAGTTTAATAATCAAAAATGCACAAGATGAAAAATCCATCCATGTTTATTATTATATTCAATAGCAGGTGCTGGAATTTTCACAAAATCGAGGGCATCAAATATTAGTTGTAAAAGTTGCGATTCGGTATTAATTTGTGTTAAGTCAATATCGGGTGCCAGATACCATTGCCTGTACCTTTCTAACTCGGGAAGTGGCTGTCCTTTATGTTTAGATGGATTTTCCAGGCTCCCCAGCATACCGTCGCCACCATAACCAACAGCTATATTTAACCATTTCGGAAAGAATTCATTTTTTTGAGAAAACATGTTTAGATTCATCGATAACCAAAAAGTCATGCCATTATAATCTTTTAGCATGTTTTCTATTTTGTTTGAACCCAAAAGCTCAGGGCGGTATTTTTCTATACCGCTGCTTGTAAAAGAATACCTGGGTTTAATTTTCTGTGATTCCCAGGTTAATTGCTGTGAGTAAAACATTCCTGCACCAACCATATTTGCTGCCTGATCACTGACTGAAAACCCCCATTCTTTCGAAAAACCATCCAGTACTTCTATGGATGTCATGAATAAAGTGCTTGTTATACTTCCGTACAAAGCACTTCTTTTATTATCCAGGCCAGCCCATCTGAACATTTTATAACTGGCATTACTGATATTATATGCTGATGTTATATGTCCGAGTTTGTCCAGTTGCTTCCAGTGAAGAATATCATCCTCAAAATGAAATGAACTTCGGGGAAAATCCCTGTACCACATTTGGTCAAGCATTATTACCGAACCCGTTATGGCAACTGCTTTGCTGCCTGCCAACCAGGCAAGACGCTGCTTATTAATATCTGAACTATCAGCAGATTTATGATCTATATCTATATCAGAATTATTGGAATTTGATCCAAAACAATTGCAGGCCACAAGAATCATTGAACCTATTGCTAATGCGTTATGGAATTTCATGGAGGCCAAATTATTTTTTAAAATATCAGCTGTATTATAAACAAAAATAGAAAAGTTAGTTTTAATTTTATAAAAAACATTGTGTAAAATAAATGGTATGATCGAATCCCTCAATACTAAAGTATTAAACTAATGTGTTAATCAAAAACAATTGGTTCAATTACTGATTTTTCAACCCATAACCCTATAAACCATTTTCCTCATGGGTGTATTGGTACAATAACCAGTTGGCAGATTGATCAGACTGTCAAGATAAAGGTAACTAAAAACGGCACCAGGATAGTCAGTACAATACCGCTAAAAACAGCAATGATAGCGTATTCACTCCCGACGTAGCGTGTTATGACCGGCAAGGTCACATCCATTGAAGTAGCCCCACCGGAAGCTATGGGTGCCAGCTTACCAAAATATTGAGCTAAAAAGGGTGTAAGGAGCAAAGTAATTATCTCACGTGTAATGTTTGACACTAGTGCTATAACTCCCAGGGCCTCGCATTTGAGCTGGCCAATCAAAACACTGGAAAGGCTGTAATAGCCAAAGCCGGCTCCTACGGCCAGCGATTCACTAACAGATATTGAATTGATAAAAAATGAGGTTATTACTACACCGGCAAACGTGCCTATCACAACTGTCAGTGGGACTAAAACTATTCTTATTCTTGCTTTTTTGATTACAGACCATGTTTTCCGGTTTGCACCTATGGCTATGCCAACAAAAAACATTAAAGCATACAACACATATAAACTAATATCGGATTTAAGTATTATGGAAGGAAGCAATGAAAAATAGCCTGCAAATATCCCTGCAATAAAAAAGCCAATTATAAGCAAAGAATTCTTCATACTTGTAATTACTTCTAATACTACCTTTTAAAAATAAATTTATATACTAAAAAAGCCAAGGCAACACTCCCCGCAACACCTCCTGTGGTTAGCATTAATGCGATCAAACCGTAAGAGCCAAGGTTTTGAATTATCATTTCATTAGTTCCTATTGCCAAACCCAAAAAAAATAACAATAAGAAAATAGCCAGGATAATAACCAAATCCAGTTTTTTCAAAAAACCATTCATGTTTCTGATAAACAATCCGATGACTATCCCTGCCGTCATTATAGATATAACTGTAACCATAGTGTTTTTTTGATATTTGTGTAGCAAAAGTACGAATTAATGAGAAACGTAAAGTTATAGTATCAAATATAACGAATCTTTTATATATTTAGTTGGATAAAAACAGCTAACCGTGCGGGTGTGGTATACGAATTAAGTATAATGCCATCTTATCAATTTGCTTTAAAAGACTTTTAACCTTTGGAGCAAAACTTTACCGGGGTTTTATTTTCATTCTGCAAGCAATTTGGCTATATTTCTGCACAAAAAAAATCCTCTTTGTTGAACTATGGTTAGATAGCTGTGTTTTTTAAAACAGAAAAGTTGGGTTTAATATTATAAAAAAATATTGTTTAAAATAAATGGTTTACTTAAATTTACAATTATATAAATTTTTTTCATCTCAATATTATTACTTTAATATTACCAATTTGTGAAGCCACAAATACCAAAAGCATTATTCTTGAAAATAAAAATTAATTAATCAAATTAAAATATTTCTCATGAAAAATAATCGAGATAGAATTTACCGGGTAACATTTTTGGGTTTTTTAGTTGTTATTTTTATTTCCTGTCATGTTATTAGTCGCCTAAATATTTTTTCTGTGGAGGATGATATACGAATGGGTCAGGAAATAACTAATCAGATTTTGAATAATCCTGATGATTATCCTGTGCTTGATAAAAATGAATACTCTGAAGCATATGAGCATTTATACAGGATTCGTGATAGTATTTTGGCATCCGGAGAGTTGCAATATGCTGATCAGTTTGATTGGGATGTTTATATTATTGATGAAGATGTGCTCAATGCTTTTTCTTTACCCGGGGGTAATACCTTTTATTATACCGGGCTTATTGAATATCTTGATGATGAGGCTTCTTTTGCCGGGGTTATGGCGCATGAGTTTGCTCATTCTGACCTGCGACATTCAACTACCCGGCTTACACAAATATATGGTTATCAGGTAATATTATCGATGTTAATGGGTGAAGATCCTTCTTTAGCAGCTGAAATAGCTGCTGATTTGGCGCTTGGATTAACAACTCTTGCTTATAGCCGGGGAGATGAGTATGAAGCTGATGAACATGCTGTTAAATATATATACTCTACAAGTTGGGATTCAAGGGGTATTGCTCGCTTTTTTGAGAAGATGGAACTGGAAGATGGAGAAGACTGGATGGTATATTTCAGCACCCATCCGCACCCAAACGACAGAATAGATAGAATTTATGAACACTGGGAAAATCTTGGAGGAGAAAAGGGAAATAACTATAAAGACAGATATCAGGCTTTTAAAGAGAGTTTACCCTGAGATTTACTAAAATCAGCTTAGAATTTTTGTTTAAAACCAGTTTTCACATTTTCAATGGACAGGTATGAATTTGGTGTAATTTATCTTATTATTGCACCCAAATCCCTCTCATAAGTTTTGACGAGTTTTTTCATAATAGTATCAATCTGCTTATCTGTCATGGTCTTTTCTTTATCTAACAAAATAAAGCTGACTGCATAGCTTTTTTTGTTTTTACCAATTTTTTCATCCCGGTAAACATCAAAGAGATTCATTTTAACAAGGTGTTTTTTTTCTGAATTAAAAGCTAATTGCTCAATTCGTTCATAAGGTATATCCGAGTCAATTAAAAGGGCAAGGTCTCTTCTTACTTCGGGGTATTTGGGAAGGTCCTCAAATTCTATTTTATACCGGGTGTGCAGATCAACAATGTTTTGCCAATCTATTGTTGAATAAAATACATCCTGTTCAATATCAAATTGATTTAAAAGGGTATGAGATACTTTTCCTATTGTTGCTATTTTTTTATCATTTAGCTTGTAATCAAGTGCATAACTGTATGATATATACCCGGTGGTTTCAACACACGTTAAGTCGGATTGATTTATTCCAAGTTTTTTAATTATCTGGTAAACAATGTTTTTAAGATCGAAAAAGTCTGTTATTTTTTCTTCAGACTTCCAGCTTTCGTTTTCTTTGTTACCTGTTATTGATATTGCAAGTTCTTCTGTTTCATTGTATTTGTTAAGTGGGTTAGTACTGTCAACATTTTTTAGTTTGTAAGTATTGCCGAACTCATAAAGTTTAAGGTTAGTATTTCGATAGTTAATGTTTCTGGCAATCGTTGACAGGCAGTCGTAGAGCAATGTTTGTCTTAAAGCATTTAATTCATTGCTTATTGGGTTAATAATTTTTACGGTTTTTTGAGAAGGGAAGTCCCGGTTGTTTTCATAATGTTGAAAATTGGTAAGTGAATTGTTCATTATTTCCCTGAGGCCTTGCCCTGATAGCATATCTGAGATTTGATTCTGCAGATGATCTTTGTCGGGTTTAGGGCTTAAAACAATTGCTGATTGTATTTTGTTGGGGATTTCAATGTTGTTGTATCCGTAAATACGCAGTATTTCTTCGACAACATCAGTTTCACGGGTTACGTCAACTTTAAAAGGCGGAACTGCTAATTCAAGTAAATCGTCTTTTTCTTTGACAATTTTTATTTCAAGTGAGTTAAGTATATTTTTAACAACATCTTTATCAATTATTTGCCCTGATAGTTTATTTAAATTATTATAGCTAAAATTTATATGTTTGTTTTCAACAGGTTTTGGATACACATCAACTATTTCAGATGATATTTTGCCGCCTGCAATTTCTTTTATTAACATTGCAGCGCGTTTCAAAGCATATAGGGTTATGTTTGGATCCGAACCTCTTTCAAATCTAAATGAAGCATCGGTATATATCTGATGATATTTAGAGGATCTTCTTATGAAAAAGGGATTGAAGCAGGCACTTTCAAGAAAGATATTTTTGGTTTTATCATTTACACCTGAAAAAGATCCTCCTAAAATTCCTGCCATGCACATTGGTTTTTCGGAATTGCAAATCATCAGGTCATTACCTGTTAGCTTAATGTTTTCATTATCCAAAGTTGTAAAAGGTGTTCCTTTGGGTGGTTTTTTTACTATTATTTTGTTACCGGTTATTTTTGAGGTGTCAAATGCATGGAGAGGTTGACCGGTTTCGTGTAGTACAAAATTTGTGATGTCAACAATATTATTTACCGGTTTAAGTCCAATTGATAATAGCCGGTTTTTGAGCCAGGCCGGCGAATCTGTTACAGTTATTTCAGATATTGTAATTCCGCTGTATCTGATACAAGCTTCCTGGTCTTTTATTTCTACAGGTATAAAAAGTGAATTGTCATCTGTTTTAAAATTTTCGACAGCAGGTTTATTGACATTATTTTTAAGTTTGGGGTTTATGTGGTTGATAACAGCTGCTAAATCGCGGGCTGTGCCTATGTGAGATGCTGCATCAATACGATTTGGGGTAAGTTCTATTTCAAAAACCCAGTCATCTTCTATCTGAAAGTATTTTTTTGCCGGTGTGCCGACGGGTGTTTCCGGGTGTAGTACCATAATACCTTCATGAGAAGTTCCTATTCCCAGTTCATCTTCGGCGCAAATCATTCCGCAAGATTCCTGGCCACGTATTTTGGTTTTTTTTATTTCAAAAGGCCCTTTATCAGTGTAAAGCGTTGTTCCAACAGTTGCAACCGGCACTTTTTGCCCCTGTTTAACATTAGGTGCCCCGCATACTATGGTTAATGGCTCGGCCTCCCCGATGTCTACCCTGGTAACCACCAGCTTGTCGGCATCAGGATGTTTTTCGCAAGTTAAAACTTTACCAACCACAACACCTTCAAGACCCCCTTTTATAGTTTGGTGTTTTTCAAAACTTTCTACTTCAAGGCCACAATCAGTGAGCCATTGAGAAATTAACTCCGGTGGCTCGTCAGTTTCTATGTAATTCTTTAACCAATTATATGATATTTTCACTGTAACTATTTTTTATTTGTGCAAATAATCGCTTATTTATAATGTTTTGGGTTTTATTAAAAGTTAAAATGTTTTTTTGAAGGCAATGTTATTAAATGATTTTTATTTTACAGCTAAAAGATAATTTTCAATATTGTTTTTATAGTTTTATTAAAGTTTATTGCCGGTTACAACATATTTTATGATACAAAAGTAATAAAATGAATATAAACCAAGAAGATGATAATTAGGTCGTCTCATTCTTTTTTGAGCTGCCGGGATTATCATCAGTTTTGTATATTTAATTAATTAAACCCTCAAATTTAACAGCCAGCATAAAAATAATTAATAATGAGAACAGTAATTCATTCCAGAATTTTTTCTTATTGTGATGAAAAAAACAGGCTAATATTGCAGCAACGGGAATATTAACTAAACCATGGGAGACTATATTTTCATCGGTGATAAATATCAAAGAAATCAATGATATTACAAGGAAGAAAAGCAATATATTATATCTTTTACGTATACGAACAGGGTTGTCTTTAATCACAACTAAATAGACTTTTATCAGTGCTATAAAAGTAATAATTGCAAATAAAACTGTATATGCATGAAAGTAGGTTTCAATATCTAAGCTAAAAGTCATAAATGTTATGCTTATATCTGTGAATTCGTGAATACGTATCAGCAATTGGTCGGTTAAAAAATAGTAAACACTTATAAAAAAGAAAGGTGTGATAAAACCTGTCAGCGTAGCTATAATACCTCTTAATGAAGCGAGAAAATACATAAAAAGTGCAATTAGGGCAATTACTATAAATAATATAGCCGGGACATAGAATAGCGAAGCCACACCAACTAATAAACCCACGTTAAAAATTTCAAGGTATACTTTGTCTTCTTTGAAAGAGGCAATAATTTTACCCAGTATAATTATAAGAAAGAAATTTGCTATAAGAACCGGGTGAAAGGCATACATATCAAAAGAGCTGCTCATCAGCACAGCATATATAAAGCCGGGCATATATGAATGCCTGTCAACAAGGTTTTTTGAGGTGATAACGTGATTTAATAAAAAGGCTTGTAAAATAAGAAAAACAAATCCTAGTAAGACATTGAGAAATTTATTAGTTTCAAGGAAAGAAACCAACATGCTATAAAGTGGTGCAGGTTGTTCGGCAGGAATAGATGTTTGGCTATAAAACCAAAAACCGTCCAGCCAAAGTAAAAAAGTAACAATAATAAGTAATATAGGCAGATATATGCGACTTGTTTTAAATACACTTATAAACATGATGTGATTTTTTAATATTATTGAATCAAATCATTACCAATATCTTTCCTGTAGTATTTTCCTTTAAAATCTATTATTTCTGCATTTGATATTGATTTACTTACAGCTTTTTCAAGGCTGCTGTCGAGGGAAGTTATTGCCATAACTCTTCCTCCCGATGTTTTTAATGTATCATTTTGTTGTTTTACTCCGGCGTAAAAAACAATACTGTTTTTGATTGAATCGGCATTATTAATATCGAGTCCTTTTTCGTATTTTCCCGGGTAGCCTTCAGATGCGAGCATAATAGTTGCGGCAAAATCTTTTCTTATTTCTACTTTATATTGATTGAGTGTTTTATTACTTATGTGTTTTAGAAGTTGAACAAAATCCGAGTCTATTCTTGGCAGGATAACTTCGGCTTCAGGGTCACCCAATCTGACGTTGTATTCTATAACATATGGTTCGCCATTAACGTTCATTAGCCCAAAAAAGAGAAAACCTTTATAGTCAAAATTTTCATTTATTAATCCTTCAATAGTCGGTTCAATTATTCGTTTTCGTACTTTTTCCATAAATGGTTTATTTGCAGTAGGAACCGGGCTGACACATCCCATGCCCCCGGTATTTGGGCCGGTTTCACCTTCCCCGATGCGCTTGTAATCTTTTGCTTCAGGTAGTTGTATGTAATTCTCTCCATCTGTGGCAATAAATACCGACAACTCCGTACCATTTAAATATTCTTCTATGACCACGCAATCTGATGCACTTCCAAACATTCTTTCATTTATCATTTTTTTAAGATAACTTTGAGCCTCTTGAAGTGTTTTGCATATCAATACACCTTTTCCGGCAGCCAGGCCATCAGCTTTAAGAACATAAGGGGGATTTAAAGACCTCAAAAATTCTAACCCCTCATCTAGTGTTTCATTATTAAAGGATTTATATTTTGATGTTGGTATTTTGTATTTATTCATAAAAGATTTGGCAAAATCCTTACTTCCTTCCAGTTTTGCACTATAAGAGTCCGGCCCTATTACTGCAGTATTTTTCAGTTCCTCGTTATTTGAAAAATAATCAGCTATACCTTTTACAAGGGGTTCTTCGGGCCCAACAACTAAAATATCAATCTTTTTTTCTTTTACAAATTGGCCTGTTTTTATGAAGTCTGTTGGGTTAATATTTATATTTTCACCGCATAATCCGGTGCCTGCATTACCGGGGGCAATATAGAGCTTTTTGCATAATGGGCTTTGTTTTATTTTCCATGCAATTGCATGTTCTCTGCCACCACTGCCTAATATTAGTATGTTCATGTGTTTGTAAATAGGTTATATAATTTTTTTATTGTTTATTCAATCTTTCTGGTTATTGGTTATTATTTCAGTCCGTCTCTTTCGAGCATTGCATCAATCGAAGGTTCTTTTCCCCTGAATCTTTTATATAGTGTCATTGGGTGTTCTGATCCTCCTTTTGATAAGATTTGATCTCTAAATTGTTTTGCAGTTTTATTATCAAAGATACCGTTTTGTTTGAATAGAATAAAAGCGTCAGCATCAAGCACTTCAGCCCATTTATAGCCATAATATCCGGCTGCATATCCACCGGCAAATATATGAGAAAAAGCGGTACTTATCATTGTTCCTTCAATATCAGGCATCAACTTAACAGGTTTTTTTGCTTTTAATTCAAAATCGCGTGGATGTTCTTCTATGGGTTTTTTTATTGAATGGAATGCCATGTCAATAGTGCTAAAAGTAGCTTGTCGCATGGCATTATAAGCTGCATTATACTTTTTAACTGCGATTATTTTTTCGATCAAATCTTCAGGTATGGGATCACCTGTTTTATAGTGACATGCAAACATATCCAGAAAGTTTTTTTCTATTGCCCAGTTTTCCAGAATTTGTGAAGGCAGTTCTACAAAATCTCTATAAACGGTGGTTCCGGAAACAGAACAATAATTAACGTTTGACATCATACCATGCAGGGCGTGTCCAAATTCATGTAAAAAAGTTGTAAATTCTTCAAAGGTCAGCAGAGAAGGTTTAGTATCTGTCGGTCTTGAAAAGTTGCATACAACACTTACATGTGGCCTCACATTAACACCGTTAATAATTTCCTGTTCGCGAAAACATGTCATCCATGCACCGGAGTTTTTACTATTTCGCGGGAAGAAATCGAGATACAACACAGCCAGGAAAGAGTTGTCGTTATCAAAAACTTCATAAGTTTCTACTTCGGGGTGATATACCTGGATTTTATTGGTTGACTTGAAAGATAGCCCCCACAGGGTTTCAGCAAGTTTAAAAACGCCTTTTTTTACTTTGTCAAGTTCAAAATATGGCCGAAGTTTTTCTTCGTCAAAATCAAACTTTTTCTTTTTTAACTTCTCGGCATAATACCACCAATCCCACTGTTGAATCTCGAAGTTGCCTCCTGAGTCATAGATATGTTGTTGAACTTTTTCAATTTCTTTAATAGCTATTGGTTTGGCAGCAGTTGTTAGTTGATCAATAAAATTGTTTACTTTTTCGACTGTTTTCGCCATGCGTTCTTCCAGTACAAAATGAGCATGGGTATGATATCCCAGTAAATTTGCACGCTCCAGTCTTAAATTAGCAATTTTTTTTAATATTTCACAATTATTATATTGGTTACTTTTAAACCCCCTTGACCCCATAGCATGATATAATCTTTTGCGTAGTTCCCGATTATCTGCATATTTCATGAAAGCCAAATAACTTGGAGCTTGTAAAGTGAACACCCATCCCTTCTTGTCTCGTTTTTGAGCTTCGTGTGAAGCATTTTCTATAGCAGATGGTGGTAGCCCTGCTAAATCCTTTTTATTATCAATATGCAAAATAAAGCTGTTGGTTTCAGCAAGTACGTTGTCATCAAATTGAAGTGATAGATCAGACAATTCCCTGGAAATAATCTTCAATCGTTCCTGTTTTTCTTTATCCAGGGTAATACCATTTCTAAAAAATCGCAGATAAGTCTTTTTAATCAGGGTTTGCTGTTCGGGTGTAAGATTAAGCTTTTCACGTTTGTCATATAGTTTTTTAACTCTTTCGAAAAGTTTGGTATTGAAAGTTATATCATTATCAAAATCCGATAACATAGATGATGCCTTTTTTGCGATTTTCTGCATGCTTGGGGATGTTTCAGCATGGTTAAGACTAAAAAACACATTGGTTATTATGTCTAATTCTTTAGCGGCTTTATCGAGGGCTTCTATAGTATTGGCAAAATTGGGTGGTTGCATATTATTTGCAATATCAGCAATATCTTTTTTCCCTGCATCTAATGTTTGTTTAAAAGCAGGTAAAAAATGATGATCCTCTACTTTTTCGAAAGGTATAGTATTATGTTGTGTGTTGAATTTATGCAACAATGGATTTTTCTCATTTTTTTTGCTTTCGGGCATATTCACTATTTAATGGAAAAATTTGGAGTATTATTAATATTATTTATTTGTTTGGTTTTTCTGCAGTTAATTTATTAGTGATATCATTCAACCGGTTTTCGGCTAATAGGCATCGTCATACACCTTGCTCCACCTCCGCCCCTCGGGAGTTCTGAGCCTTCAAGAGTTATAAGGTATTTGTCATAATTATTAATATCAACCCTGTCTTTTATAATGTCTGATGCTTTAATTATTTCAAATCCGTTTTGGCTGAGCTCTTCAACGGTATGAGTGTTTCTTGCATAACCAATTACTTTTCCCGGAGCCAATGTAAAGAAGTTTGCACCGCTGTGCCATTGCTCTCTCTCTTGTGCCCACTGGTCTTTTTGGCCACCACAAAATAATGGTTGCAGCTTTAAATCTACTTTATCAAGTGCCTCAAGCATATTTTTTTCTTCCCTGATATATTTAACCTTTCCTCCTTCAGCATAAATATGTACTGTATGATATTTATTCATCTTCATAATCACAGGGTCATATATCATGCAAATATCTTTATCGAGTAATGTGAAAACCATATCAAGATGGATAAAAGATTCGGGAGATAATGGTAGTTCCTGCACTATAAGATTTATCTTTTCTTTTTTGGTTTTAAGGGTTTCAAGTAAAAAATCTACACCTTTTGACGTTGTTCGTGAACCAATTCCTAAAAGAAGAACATTGTCATTTGCTATCAGTACATCGCCTCCCTCAACAGAAATATTATTTTTGCCGGGACCAAATGATGAAGTATTGTATGTTTTTGTACTCAATAAGGGATGGAAGTCAAAAATAGTTTCCATAATTAAAGTTTCTCTTTGTCGTACAGGAGAAGCCATGCCACCTATAAATACCCCATCAAAAACCGGCACACAAGAGTCGCGTGTATAAAAGAAATTATGTAGGGGCTTTAACGAGTAACGATCCTTACATAAAAAATTTGTCAGATTATTTTGTTCTAAAGGTACACCCTCAATTAATTTCCTGACAAGATCTTCCAAATCCAAATCAAGTAAATAATTCTTTATATTTAAGGTGTTTTCATTTTCACAGATTTTGTTAATAAGTTGTTCTGTTACTTTTTCATTCTTTAATACATCTTTAAGAAGATCTTTTACTTCAAGGACCTGGCAAGTTTTTTTCAATACATGTTTTAGCTGATTATATTCTTTTGTAGCGACATTCAGATTTAATATATCACTATATAAGGCTCTTTCAACATTTTGAGGGGTCATATTCTCTACCTCCGCCCCCGGGGTATGTATTATAACACTTTCAAGCTCACCTATTTCTGAATATATGTTTGTAGAAATATTTTTATTCATATTGCTTTGTTTTTTTATTATTAAATTTATTATTCAGAGCATCTTGTTAAAATTTTAAATACCAATCATCAATAATAACTCAATACGGCAAATATAAGAATAATTAGTCTTTAAAAAAGTATCGGGTAATAAAGACGCAATCTAATTAATTTAATTATAGAAAAATTCTGTTGTTGGATTTATAATTTTTATAAAATATAAAGTGTTTGTTTTTAACTTCTAAAGTTATAACTATTAAAGCAAAAATGATAAGGCGGGTTAAGATAAAATCATTAAAATTTTCTTTCGACCAGCATTTTTAATAAATGCGAAAGATTGCTTTTGGATTCTTCGGGGATTTTTATTTTGTTCAGGTAATCTTGCGCTCTTTTGTAGTATTTATTCATTTGTTCTATTGCCAGTTTGTTGAGTTCAAGTTGCAGGTAAATGTTTTTTACGGTATTAATTTTTTCTTTAGGGTGAACTGTTTTATTGTTAAAGGCTTCATTAAGTGTTTTTAGTTGATTTTTATTTGCCAGTTCAAAAGCTTTAATATATAGCCATGTTTTTTTATTGGCAACTATATCGCCACCGGTTTTTTTACCGAAAACATCTTCATCACCAAATATATCAAGCCAGTCGTCTTTAAGTTGGAAAGCTAAGCCAAATAGCTCGCCAAAAAGATAAAGATTGTTAATTTCATTTTCAGGAGCGTTGGCAATGATAGCCCCGATTTTGAGGCTATTAGCAGGTAGTACGGCGGTTTTTAACCTGATCATATTTAAATATTCAGCTTCAGAAACATTGTTGAGGGTTTCAAAGTTCATATCGTATTGTTGCCCTTCGCAAATTTGAATTACCGTTTCATTAAAAACTTCCAGAACACGTTTAAGTTTTTTTTCGGGAGTTTTTAACATATACTGATATGCAATTGCAAACATAACATCTCCCGACAAAATTGCGGTGTTGGAGTTCCATTTTTTATGTACAGCAGGTTTTCCTCTTCGCATTGGTGCATTGTCCATAATATCATCGTGCATCAATGTGAAATTATGAAAAATTTCAATACCAATAGCTGATGGCATTGCCTGATCAATATTTCCGCCAAACATATCGCAAGCTATCAAAGTCATTAATGGCCGGATTCGCTTACCGCCATTTTTAATACAATATTCAACAGGCAAATAGAGTTCTTTCGGTTCGCCGGTTATATCAAGTTTGTTTGTTTGCTCATTGATACTTTTTAATAATTCATTTATAGTATATGCCATTTGTTTTCTATTATTTCTTTTTGATTATTTTGTTATGCTTATAAGAAAAATCTTATGATTTGCATCATGTTATTACTGTTCTGATAAGTTGGTTATAAATTTTGTGTTCTCCAGTGTTTTTTTAATGCCTTCATCAAGTGGTATAAGTTCACGTTTTAAAAGGGATCGCATCTTTTTTATATCCGGATACCTTCGTCTCATGTCGCCTTCGGGAAGGGGAGGTTGAAAGGCAATTTTTGATTTTGAACCTGTTAGACGGATAATTTTATTAGCTAGATCTAAAATTGATATTTCCAAATCTGACCCTATGTTAACTACATCATTAACATATTTGTTGTATTTAAATGCATTTGTGCAGGCTTCGATATTATCACTTATAAAGCAAAATGTTCTGGATTGTTCTCCTGACCCATATATTGGGATATTTTCATTTTGCAAAGCATGTTTAATAAATTTAGACATAACAAAGTCAGGGCTTTGTTTTGGCCCATAAGTATTGAAAAATCTGAATATAGTATAATCAAGGTTGTATTCTTTTTTATAGGAGGTAAGGAAAGCTTCTCCCACATTTTTTATAACTGCATAGGGTAATCTTGAGTTCAGTGGTGTTGTTTCTTCATTTTGAGGCAGATCGAGGGTTTCGCCGTAAACTTCAGATGAGGATGCAAAAAATACTCTGCGCACACCAGAATTTTTGCACAAATTAAAAACGTTTTCAATACCTTTCAGGTCATTTAAAACATTAATCGGATTAGACTGGGTTCTTTGTACTCCTACAAATGCGGCATAATGAAAGACATAGTCAAAATGATATGAAATCATTACTTCAGCAATATCCCTGTAATCATTTACATTACATTTCAAAAACTTCCAATTTCCATTGAGCTTGCCGGGAAGTTTTTCCAAATTGCCTGTAGACAGGTTATCAACAATTACCACAAAATTATCGGAATCCTGGATTAGTTTTTCGGCCAAACAACTACCTATAAAGCCTGCACCACCTGTTATAAGTATTTTATTTTTCATTTGCATAAAATGCGTTTAAAGTTCTGATATTTAAGTTTTTAGTGTCAGTGTTCAATTTTTTATAACAGATGTTTGAACTATAAACCTTTAAAATCAAAAGTAAAAATTTTTAGCATCATATTTTTGTTTCGATTAATTTTAGCAAGTATTCGCCATAGCCACTTTTAAGAAGAGGTTGAGCGACTTTTTCGAGTTGTGTTTCATTAATAAATCCCATTCTGTATGCAACTTCTTCAATGCATCCAATTTTCAGGCCTTGTCTTTCTTCTATAACCTGCACAAATTGAGCAGCTTGTATTAATGAATTAAAAGTACCTGTATCAAGCCATGCAGTTCCTCTGCCTAAAACACCTACTTTCAACATCCCTTTTTCAAGATAATGTTTATTTATGTCGGTTATTTCATATTCTCCTCTTTTACTGGGTTTTATAGTTTGAGCAATATCAACAACAGAATTATCATAAAAATAAAGACCGGGTACAGCATAGTTGGATTTAGGTATTTTGGGTTTTTCTTCAATAGAGATGGCATTTTTGTTATTGTCAAACTCAACAACGCCATACCTTTCAGGATCTGATACATGATAGGCAAAAACTGTTCCTCCTTCAGGATCATTGTTTTGCTTTAATACACGGTGCAATCCATCTCCGTAAAATATATTGTCGCCTAATATTAATGCTACTTTATCATTTCCTATGAATTTTTTGCCGATTATAAATGCTTGAGCCAGTCCCATGGGTTTTTCCTGTACTGCATAACAGAAATTGCATCCCAAAGAGCTGCCGTTGCCCAGTAGTTGCTCAAAATGCCCAAGGTAATCCGGTGTTGATATAATTAAAATATCATTTATACCTGCCATCATTAATACCGACATTGGGTAGTATATCATTGGCTTATCATAAACAGGCATTAATTGTTTGCTCATTGCTAAAGTTATTGGATAAAGGCGGGTACCGGCTCCTCCGGCAAGTATGATTCCTTTCATATGTAAGTAATTTGGCTAATTCTTGATATTTAGTAGTCTATATTTCAATCCTGAATTTTATGAGAAAAAGATTTGTGATAGTTTTATATTACCTGCACTTGTTTTTTAATTTTCGATCTATAAGATGTTATTAAGCAAAAAAATACAAAACTTGGCAAATATATAATAATTGCTGCTTATAGCAAAATATGATGTTTTTATAATGTTTGTCAGTATTTTGTAACAATCATTGGCAGTTTTTAACAAATTTACCTTATAAGAGTTACATCTCCACTTTTGTTTATTGTTTTACCGTTAGTGCATTGTCCTGTGACTTTCCAGACATAGACATCCATTTTAGCCAATTTTCCTCTAAAGTAGCCATCCCAACCCTTACTCGGGTCGGTTGATCGGAATATCAGTTCACCCCATCTGTTATATATTTCCAGGACATAACTGTCTATACCTTCATATACAGGGCAAAAAACTTCGTTTGTAGGATTGTTCGGGTCGCATACTCCACCTGAAGGACCGGAATCACAGGGTTTAAAAGCGTTTGGCAATAATACCTGGCAGGATTCATCTACCCTGAGGCTTGCTTCAAGTATTTTTGTGTCAGTACATTGTGGATCAGTATTGGTATAAACCGAGAGAGAAACATCGTAAAGGCCCGGTTCTTCATAATAATAAACGGGTTCAAATTCTGTTGAAGTATTACCATCACCAAATTCCCAGTAATAAAAATCGGCCATCTCTGATTTATTTATGACTTTCAAAGGTTCGTGTGGGATATTAATATGGTTTGAAACCAATTCAAAATCGGCTATGGGTTTTTCAAATACAACTATTTCCCGGTATGTGGTATCTCTACCGCCATCGCCAATAGCTATTAATTTAACGTCATATTTTCCTGCATCCACAAATGTATGAGTGGGATTTTCTTCATTTGACACTGATCCATCCCCAAAATACCACCTAAACTCATTACCGTATTTAGAGTTGTTTTTAAACTGAACCTCAAATGGCACACATCCTTGTGTGGAAGAATGAAAATCAGCCTCAGGCACAGGAGATGTTATTGTAACTTCCTGTTGTGATGTGTCATAGCAGAGCGGATTGGATGCAATTAATGTAATATTATATGTTTTTGTAGAATAATCGCCATTACCCCAATCATCTTTATAATCATGTTCAAAGGGATCAAAATCACCTGTTGTGTGACTGTTTCCATCGTCAAAATCCCATTCAAACAACCATTCTCCTTGATTTGTCAGGTTGGTTATTTCGACAATGGTTTGAGGGTATGGTTGTTTTTCCGGAAGGGCAATGAAGTCGGCTTCCGGCGACAAGTATGATTTTATAACCTTATTTACGGTGTCTTTGCAACCATAAACAGATGTGGCTTCAAGGCTTACATCAAATTCTTTTATATTGGCAGAGTCATTAATAAATACATGCAATGGTTCTGCACTTGTTGAAGTTGATCCGTCATCAAAATCCCATTTGTAATATTTCCCCAGATGAGATTCATTAACAAATTTTACTGAAAAAGGTGAGCAACCTTCAAACATTTCATTAGAGGTTGTAAAGTCGGCGGTAACCTCAGGGAAAACATTTATTGATTCGCTGGTGGAATCACTGCATCCGAATTCGTTTACGGCGGTAAGTAATATTTGATAATTTACGGGATCGTCTGTTGTATTTTCCCAGGTGTGAGTAAAAGATGAGGCACCTTCTTCTGATTGGCCATTACCAAAGTCCCATAAGTAGCTTAGATCATTACCCGCCGATTTATTGGTAATAGTTGGAGAGAAAGGCGAACAGCCTGATGTTTCCGAAAGTGTAAATTTGGCTTTAGGCAAGGGGTAAATTGTGACAGTATCAATGTATTCATCCTGGCAATCATATTCCGATTCAGCATATAGAGTAATTGTAAAAGTTTTAGCCTCTTTGTTAGAATAGTTATAAAAAGTATGCTCGGGGTTTTTTTCCTGTGATTGGTTACCATCTCCAAAATCCCACAAATAGTTTTCACCGCCTGCTGTTTGATTTTCAAATTGTACAGTTAATGGATGGCATCCTTTTTCGTTCATCTCGAAAAAAGCTTCTATTTCAGGGTATATGGTTACATCCTGCTGATATTGATTTGAGCAACCATTTTCATGCCAAACATCAAGAGTTATAGTAAATATGCCGGGGTTTTCACCCGGTGGTTGTGTATATTCATGAGGTTCCGGATTTTCAGAATTGTCGGGGTCACTACCATCTCCAAAATCCCATTCAAAATTTGTTGCACCGATAGATTCATTCACAACTTCAATTTCATGTGGAGCACATCCGGGGCTATTAAGTACTGAGAAATTTGAAAGTGGAGTTGCCTGCACGGTAATATCCTCCTGGTAAACATCATAACAAGCATCTTCGTAGAAAGCTGTCAGAGTTACAGTATAAGAAGTGTCGTCTTTATGGCTGAAATTATTGAATGTATGTTGGGGGTTTTCTTCTGTTGAAGTGTTTCCGTCTCCAAAATCCCATTGATATTCTATTTCTCCGGAGGCTCCTTGTGAGTGATTGGTAAAATTAACAGTCAACGGATGGCATCCGGTATCTTCACTTACTTCAAATTCGGCAACAATGTCGGGATATATTGTTACTGTTTGCGTAAAAATATCATTGCATCCGTCATCATTGAAAACTTCGAGTTCAATGTCAAAAACTTCTGTGGTTGATTCCGGATCAATATAGTATTCATAATGATAAGGGAATACATTTTCAAAATCATCTCCTGCTATCGATTCACCATCACCCAAATCTAAAATAAATTCGGTAGCTCCCTCTGATGCATTGTGAATAATTACTTCATGTGGCGAACAACCCACCGGATTCTCTACCCAAAAAGATGCTAATGGTTTTGGGTATACCGTGATTTCCTCTTGCTCATAAATGTCTGTGCAACCGTATTCCGATTCGGCAAATAGAGTGGTTGTAAATTGTTCGTGTTCGGTATGACTAAAATTCAGGTAAGTGTGTTCGGGATTTTCCTGTGTTGATGTTATTCCATCACCAAAATCCCATTGATAACTTATATTATAATTAATTCCATTTCCGGTAGTATTAACAAAACTCACTTCATGCGGATGGCAACCATCTTCGACTTCTTCAAACTGGGCTGTGAATTCAGGATAGACAATAATTTCAGTGCTGTCTTCAGATGCACATCCATATTCATTTTCCACTAACAAATGAAGTAATAAGGTATCAACTTCATTAGATGTGTTTGAATAAGAATAATCAGGTATTTCTTCTGTTGATATCACTTCTCCTTCTAAACTCCAGGTATAGTTACTTACGCCTTCCGAATTATTATTCACGTTCAAGGCAAAAGGAGAGCAACCGGAAGCCTCCTCAACCGTAAAACTTGCTTTTGGCGTTGGTTCAACGTGTACTTCATGTACAATGGTATCATAACACAAATATTGTGACTCGGCTACCATTTCAACAGCAAAAGTTTCTATTTCATAATACCCCGGATTTTTATAAACATGTGTGGGTTCAAAATCAGTAGAGGAAGCAGACCCGTCACCAAAATACCATTTATAATTTTCAGCTCCCATCGAGTTATTATTAAAATAAACTTCCAGTTTGCTGCATCCAATTTCTGGTTCAGGAGAAAAATCTGCCAAAACTTTAGGATAAACAGTAATAGAGTCGGTTGCTATGGCTTCACAGCCTTCATCGGTAGTAACAATCAATTCTATTTCATATTTTTGAGGGTCAGGTTCATCATGATCATATTCATGTGTGGGTGATTTTGAATAATCGGGTGGTGAACCGTCGCCAAAATTCCATTCATATTCCATTGTACTGGCCGAAGAGGAAGTATTGGTAAATATGACTTCGTGAGGGTTGCATGCATAAGCAGGGCTAAAATCAAAACCTGCAGTTACCTGCGGATGGACTTCGATTATGATATTAGTTGTGTCATAACATGAATGTTTTGACCAGGCGATCATTTCAACATTAAATGTTTTGGTTTCATCAGTGGTATTATTAAAGGTATGCGATGGATATTTTTCGGAAGAAGTGCCTCCGTCATCAAAATCCCAGTGAAAGTTTGTGGCATTTGAAGATTCATTCCCAAATTCGACGGTAAAAGGAGCGCAGCCGACAGTATCAATTTCAGGAATTTTGGCTGTTACTTCAGGAAATATAACAATCTCTTTTTCGAATATATCTGTGCAGGCAGGCTCATCATTTCGTTCAATCCATACCGTTTGAGTTATTGTAAGTGTATCAGGGTATGGCCCAGGATTTTCAAAGGTGTGATTAATTATTTCACCTCCCGAATCTTTAGTTTCACTACCGTCACCAAAATCCCACTCATAATACTCAGCATTTTTGGCATTATTCATAATTTCAGCATCATAGGGTGCGCAGGCTTCTACCGGGTTAAGTGCAAAGCCGGCTTCTACTTTGGGGTAAACCACCACAGAATCTGTATATGTATAAGCACAATTATAATAGTATGAAACGGCGGTTAATTCAAATACGTAAGTTGTATCATTATCGCCGTAATTATGATAGGTTTTTGTGGGATTACTACTTATAGAAGATGTACCATCTCCAAACTCCCATATATAATGTGATATAGGACCTGTTGTGTGATTTTCAAAATCAACGGTGTGTGGTGAGCAACCTTCGGGCTCAACAGCACTAACATCAAATTCTACCTTTGGATAAACAGTAACGGTTTTATTAATTTCATGATCGCATTGATCACCTTCAGTTGATGCTATAAGTGTTATTGTGTAATCTTCACTGAAAAACCCTCCGTGTTGATCATAAATATAAATAAAGGTATCGTCACCAGGATCGCCAATTAATTCACCATCACCTCCATCTCCAAAATCCCAGTCATAGCTAAGGTTTTCACCGATGGATAAATTATTTATTGTTATTTCGTTTGATTGACAAAGGTTTTTATGAGTATGAAAATTTGCTTTAACATATGGCAGAATTTCAAAATCTTGTATGTCAGAATCTGTGCAACCTGTTAATGGATCAGTGTATTCATATAGCACTTGGTAACTACCTTCACCTATATCATGAGGAAGGAAATCAGAAAAATCAATATTTGGAAGATACAGGATATTGCCATTTTGATCAAGCATATAATAAGTTCCACCTTCGGGTGTACCACCTGTAAGGGCGTAGTTTGGTGTATTTGCGCAGACAGCTTCTTCAGGGAGATTTAACTCAACATTCGGTAATTCTTGCACAAAAACAACAACCGTAGAATCGGCTATGAGGCCATCACTGTCTTCTACGACAACTGTAAATTCTGTTGTTTCTTCAGGGAGGTTATCAACAACAGGATCTCTTACCTGATTGTTGGGTTGAAAATCAATTCCAGCATTATCAGCTGACCATTCATAATAATAAGTACCTGACCCTCCGGTAGCCTGAACCCATAATTGTGATGTTTCGCCAAAACATATAGTATCAGGATTTGCGGTAATATCTATTATACTGAGGGCTTCACCGGTAACAACAACTTCCGTCTCGGCAGTAGCAATACAACCTGTTTCAATGTCGGTTACAGTTAGTGTAAAAATTGTTGTATTAAATAAAGGTTCTGTTTCAGTATTAAGTTCATACGGGTCTTGAACCAGGCCTTCCGGTTCCCAGTGGTATGAATAATTACCTGAGCCGCCTGATGCACTGCCTTCGAGATCGGTTGTTTGGCCCTCAGCTATTGTGTTTGGGTCAGCAGTAGCGGTAGCCTCCGGTATCTCGTATACAGTAACATAAGCACTATCTATACCACTACAAATATCTTCATAGTGATAATAAACTTTGTGATCTCCCGGTGGAGCGGCATCCAGATCGAAAAAGTAATCATCAACAACGTATTCGCCCGTAAAATAACCTCCTTCAGGAATGCCTTCTTCTAGTGGTTTCAGCCCACCATAATTGCAAAACTCCTGGTCATCAAGAATTATTTCAGGCAATTCAACGACTTCAATTGTTTGTGTGGCACTACCGGAGCACCCGGTGATTTCATCATAATATATATATTCAATTTCATGTAATCCCGGCCCATGCTCGGCAGGATCAAAAAAATCATTTTCAACACTATTGATGTAATAAGTACCACCCTCAGGCCAGCCCCCTGTAAGCTCAAAACCCTCATCGTCTTCACATAAAGGATCAAAAGGGTCTAGTGTTACTTCTAAAGGAAATTCATAAGAATAAATACTAAACTCATAAGGAGCGTGACCATTACGGCAAAATACAATTGAATGAGGACCCGGATCATCAAAACAATAATTAATTGTATCCGGCAGCTCTGATACATAATTTTCACAATTTATATAATATCCTAAACTACCTTGTGCAGTTGTCCATAAAATACTTATATAGCTTGCATCGGGGTGAAGCTCTATAATAAGCTCAATGCAGTTAATATTTGGGGCAGCATCACAACATGGTTCATTTGGCGTAATTTCATCTGTATGAAATTCTGCATCAGGAGAATCAGTCAAGTCTATTTCAATAATTGGAGTAGGGTCTTCGCAGTATGGAGGAGGCACTTCAGATAATAAAAAACATGGCAGTATAATTATAAATCCACTTAAAAAAAGCTTCAAAATACATTTAGAAAAAATGGAAATTTTGTTTAATAACTTCCTTGTAATTTTTGAAGAATTAAACATATATGTATGGGAAAAATTTAACATGCTATGCTTTTTTATGTCGGCATTTTGTAAAACTTTTTTATGTAAAAAGTAAGCCGCAAACTTCACAGTATCTTTTATTTACTTACTAATTATCGTAAGCCTCTCATTAAGCTAATCATTTAATTTAAAGGCCTTATATAATCTTATATTGTATGAACTGCCTTGGTTTTAGATATTATATAATTTTAAATATTTTAATTTTTGATAAATCTAAGTACTTTTTGTTGATTTTCTATTATGATTCTTATAAAATATGCTCCGGGATTTAGATCGCCGATATATATTTTGTGTTCATTATTTACTTCGCATGTTTGGTATTTATGTGTTCGAATAATGTTACCTGAGGTTCCTACAATATGTATAAGAGTTTTATTATTACCTTTAATATCTAATGCAACATTTATATAATCTTTTGCAGGATTAGGATATATATGAATTATACGTTCTTCTTCAAATATAGTTTCTACACCTGTTGTTTGACTTATTTCAAGTGTATCGCTATTGGGGCATCCATGTTCGTTGGTTACTTTTACCCAATGACTTCCATAATTGCTAACTTCAAAAGTTTGGCTTGTGGAGCCATCATGCCATAAATATGACATAAAACCATTTCCTGCGTCTAATACAATAGTATCTGGCCGGTTTGTATAGATATCACCACCCAGATCTATTTCGGGTTTTCCGGCAACAAAAATATTTTTAGCAATTGTATCGTTTGAAGGGTTAGCGTCTGTACCTTTAAAATAAACTTTCAGGTCATATGCACCGGTTTCGGAAAAATCAAAAGTTTTTTCAGAACTAAATGTATAAGTTTCATCGGGTAAAAGGTCTTGTTCAATAATTAAACCTTCTTCATCAATATGATCATGGTTAATTTTATAAGCAAATACAAACTCACTTCCTTTTTTTAAAGTTTCATAACCCTTATTTTTAACTGAAAAGGTTAAAGTTTCATTTGCACTTAATGTGCATGAGCTTTTTGGGTCTTTTATTTCTTTCAATGCTATATCAAATATATTTGTTACTTTGATGGTATCGCTATTGGTACATTCGTTGCAATCGGTAACTGTGACACTATAATTACTGGTATATGGTGATGTGACTTCATAATACTGCCCACTTGAATTATCCTGCCATAAATATGATTCAAAACCTTCTCCCGCATCTAGCAATACTGTATCTGGCTTAGCAGTATATATATCTTCACCCAGGTCTACTTCAGGATATCCGAATACTTCAATGACAGCCTGCAGAGTATCATTACCGGGGTACGCATCCTTGTATTGATGATATATCATGAATTCGTGTGTAGTTATTTCAGAAAGGTCAAAATATTGATCGAATGTATGTATAATGT